>Ga0209777_10000426_pt1 | contig 70428 bp, 63 predicted proteins | sample FrelakmetHBP12HB_FD_187147 | JGI IMG/M metagenome (GOLD analysis project Ga0209777, IMG submission 187147) | Freshwater lake sediment microbial communities from the University of Notre Dame, USA, for methane emissions studies -HBP12 HB (SPAdes)... | ecosystem: Environmental > Aquatic >...
CGAAAGCGAGGCCGCCGTGGCCGCACAGGCGGCCGCCGCGGCCCGAGCCGCCGCCGATCCGGACCGGATGATCCGCCGCTCCTACTGCATCGTCTCGGAGAGACGCGCCGCCGAGTACCTCGAGTTCTACGTGACCCTGATCATGAGCGGCGAGCTGACGCCGCGGCTGTTCAACCTCAAGACCGGGGACCGCCTGCACGTCGGCCCGAAGGCGGAGGGTTTGTTCACCCTCGACCAGGTCCAGGGCAAGCACATCCTGATGGTCGGGACCGGGACCGGCCTGGCACCGTACATGTCGATGATCCGCCACGAGCTGGCGCTGCGCGTCGACGGGCGCATCGGCTTGCGAGCGCTGTGGCAGTGCAACGGGTCGCGGCAATTCGTGATGGTCCACGGGGCGCGCTACTCGTGGGACCTCGGCTTCCGCACCGAGCTCACCGGCCTGGCCCGACACTGCGCCAACTTCCACTACCTGCCGGTCATCACCCGGCCCGGCGAGGACGCCACCTGGAGCGGCCGCAGCGGCTACGTCCAGGACGTCATCGCCTCGGGCGTGATCGAGAAGGAGACAGGCCTGGCCCTCACGCCGGAGAACTTCGACATCCTGCTGTGCGGCAACCCCGGCATGATCGAGACGGTGATCGGCTGGGCCGAGGCACGCGGCTTTACCCGCGACAAGGGCCGCGACCTCGGCACGCTCCACGTCGAGAAGTACTGGTAGCGGAGCCGGACGCTGCGGCGGCGCCGCCAGCAATGCGTGCGGCCGTGACCGGGGCGGCCGCGGACGCGATCGCATCCGGTGCGCGCTTCACCGCGCTTGCCGTGGAGGGCAATCGAGAGGGATACACTCGAAATCGTCTCTGGACCGCGATTGCCGCCTGCCCCAGCCACCCAGGACGATTGGAAGACGATGCGCGAACACACGAAATCGATGGGCGACGGCCCGACTGAATCGCCGGAGCTCGATGCCGAGCAGCGCTCAGGTTTGAACGACATGGACCCGGAGAGTTTCCGGGCGGCCGCTCATGTGGCGGTCGACATCATGGCCGACTACCTGGCGGGCGTTCGCGACCGGCCGGTAATGCCCCAGGTGGAGCCGGGTTCGCTCCGACCCCTGTTCGCGGCGACGCCACCTGAGGCGCCAGAGCCGATCGCCGACATCCTGGCCGACTACCAGCGGCTTATCGAGCCGAACGTCGTGCACTGGCAGCACCCGGGCTTCCTGGCCTACTTCGGCAGCTCCGCCTCCGGTCCCGGGATCATCGGCGAGATGTTCACGGCGGTCCTCAACTCCAACGTGATGCTGTGGCGAACGAGCCCTGTCGGAACCGAGCTCGAGGCGGTCGTGGTCGATTGGCTGCGCCAGGCCCTCGGCCTGCCGGCCGATTTCGACGGGCTGATCACGGATACTGCGTCGACGTCCTCGCTGCTGGCCCTGGCCGCGGCGCGGCAGGCTGCCGGGATCGATGCCGCGGCCGCGGGACTGCCCGGGCGCGAAGGCGTCCCACAGCTGAGGGTCTACGCATCCGCTGAAGCGCATTCGTCGATCGAGAAGGCCTGCATGACCCTCGGCCTGGGCCGGGCCGGTCTCCAGAAGATCCCGACGAACGAGCGATTCGAGCTCCGGATCGACGCCCTCGAGGAAGCTATCGCGGCCGACCGGGTGGCCGGCGTCCGGCCGATCGCCATCGTCGGCACGATCGGCACCACGTCGACTACGTCGCGCGATCCCATCGCCGCTATGGCCGGAATCGCTCGCCGAGAAGGCATCTGGCTGCACGTGGACGCCGCATACGCCGGCGTCGTCGCCATCATCCCGGAGCTGCGCGGATCGTTCGAAGGCTGGGAAGACGCCGACTCGATCGTGACGAACCCCCACAAGTGGTGGTACGCGCCTTTCGACGCTTCGCTCCTGCTCACCCGGCAGATGCCGATGCTGGGCGACGCCTTCCGCTTGGTGCCGGAGTACCTGCGGACGCTCGATCGCGAGGGCCAAGTCCGCGACTACAACGACTACACGCCGACGCTGGGTCGACGTCTGAGGGCTCTGAAGCTGTGGATGCACCTTCGCTACTTCGGCCTGGAGGGGCTGCGCCGGCGTGTTTCCCACAACCTGGAGATGGCCGCGCGGCTGGCCGCATGGGTCGACGCGGAGCCCGACTTCGAGCGGATGGCGCCGGTGCCCTTCTCCACCGTCTGTTTCAGGTACAGGCCGGCTGTCCTGGCAGGTCGCGAGGATGAGCCGGCTGTGGCGGAGAACCTGGACAACTTGAACGTGAAACTGATGGATGCGATCAACCGGACGGGCCGGGTGTTCCTGTCGCACACGAGGCTCCATGGGTGCTTCACGATCCGGGTTGCGATCTCCAACCTGCGAACCGAGGACTCGGACCTGGAGCTCCTGTGGAGCATCGTCAGGCGGGAAGTCGCTGCCCTGGAGGCGTCGGTCTGAGGATCGGCCGGCATCGGCGCGTAGCCTGACTCGGGGGCTCGAGGGGGTACGATGACCGGGTGAACCCTCCACCTGTAGAACGAGTGGCGGCGGTCGTCGCGGCTCTCACGACGTCGTGCGTCATCGTCGCCGCCGCGGTGCTGCTGTTCCTCAACCCGGTCTGGGTCGGCTTCGACCAGAACCGCAGCGACGTCTCGGGGCTCACCGGCTACTCGCCGGCGCAGGTCGAGCGGATCACCGGCAGCATCCTGTCCGACCTGGTTTTCGGACCACCCAACTTCAACGTGACCGCCAACGGGGCTCCCAACGGCGCGCCGGTCCTCGATCCGCGTGAGCGGAGCCACATGGCCGATGTACGTACGGTCCTGTCCGGCCTCGGCCTGGTGGGGCTGGCCGCGGCGATTCTGCTGGCGCTGGTCGGCGTGGCCAGCCGCGGGCGGCGCTGGTTCTGGGCGGCCGCGGCGGCAGGAGCGCGGGTGCTTGCCGTGGGCGTGATCGTTGTCGGGCTTGCCTTTGCCGTTTTCTTCGACCAGGCCTTCTCGCTTTTCCACGAGATCTTCTTCGCGCCCGGGACCTACGCGTTCGACCCGCGTACGGAAAAGCTCGTACAGCTCTTTCCCGACCAGTTCTGGTCGGAGACAAGCGTCGCCCTGGCCGCAGCGGTCCTCACCCTCGCCCTTGTCGTGGCGGCGGTTGGGCGGCGGCTGAGTCGCGCACCCGACCCCGCAGCGGGCGATATTGCGGCGGTGGCATCGTGACCGGTTTGACTCTCGGCCGTGTGTTCGGCACCGAAGTGCGAGCACACTGGACGTGGATCTTCGTCCTGGCCTTCATCGCCGTCGTCTTCGGGTCGGATCTAAGCGACGGGACGGCCGCAGCCTGGCCGCCGACCGCGGCCTGGGGTTCGTCGATCGCGACGGCGATGCTGGTGTTCGGCTCCGTTTGCGCCCACGAGCTCGCTCACGTCAAGGTGGCTCGCCGAAACGGCCTGCGCAACCCTGTGGTCGTGATCCAGCTGCTCGGCGGCCCGTACGTCATGGAAGTCAAGCCGAAGACCGCCGGCGAGGAGTTTCGAATTGCGCTCGCAGGCCCGGCGCTCAGCCTCCTGCTGACGGCCGCTTTCGGACTGGTCGCGGCCGTCCTTGTCATGGGACCGACCAACGTTGATCAGACCCCGTACTGGTTCCAGGCAATCGGGTTCGTAGCGCTCATGGTTTCGGCCTTCAATCTCGTGCTCGGTGTGGTCAACCTGGTGCCGGGCTACCCGCTCGATGGAGCTCGCCTCCTGCACGCCCTGGTATGGCGGCGGGCGGGGCAGGAGTCGGTGGCGACGGCGGCGGCGGTTCGAGTCGGCCGTTATGTCGGTGTGCTCCTGCTCGTCATTGGGGCGTCGGCGCTGGTCTTTGTAGACCCGGCCTTAGGCCTGGCCCTCCTCGTAGCGGGCTGGCTGCTGATGGGCTCGAGCCGCGTGCTGGATCGTCGCAGCGCGCTCCAGAGCCTTGTCTCCGGCCTGCACGTCGCCGACGCAGAGGATGCGGACCCGGCTCGCGTCCCGCCGCAGCTGACATTGGACGTCTTCGCCGCCGATTACCTGGCGGAGCGCCTCGGCACGGCAGCCCTCGTGGAGCGGGGCTCGGAGCTGCTCGGGCTCATCGGGACGGCCCAGATCCGGCGCATTCCGCGGCGCATCTGGACTCGGACCCGGACCGAACAGGCGATGGTCGCCATCGGCGACGTGCCCAGGCTGGACGGCAGCACGGACCTGTGGGCCGGCCTCGAGGCCCTGGATCGGTCGGGTCTGGATGGACTGCTCGTGACGACGGGTGCGGTCGAGGGTGTGCTGATGACCCGCCGCTCCGCTGCGAGGCTGATCCACGACAGGGCCGAGGCGCGGCAGCAGGAGCTCATGGCTCTGGGTCAGATCAGGAGAAGTCGGTTCCGTGGCCGCTGAGCCGAGAGGGGAGGTAGGTTAGCGATGTCGTCAGATGGTAAGCCGGGCGATGGCGGGGTCTTCGACGAGGGCACGCGCGCAGAACGTCGTCGATCGAGCCACTTCGAGCGCACGAGGAGGCCACGCATGGCCGAAACCACCGACAGGCCGATCACTGCGCATAGGGCGGCTGCCGAGGCCGAAGTCTCGATGGAGCAGGAGACGATAAGCGCGATCGTCGACGGTTCAATCGCGAAGGGCGACGTCCTAAGTGTCGCCGAGCTCGCCGGAGTCATCGGCGGCAAGCGTACCGGCGACCTGATCCCGCTGGCCCACCCGGCGGGGCTCACTCAGCTGGTCGTTAGTGCGGCGCCGGATCGAGCGGCCGGTGCCGTAAGGATCCGGACCGAAACCGCGGGCCTTGGCCAGTCTGGGGTTGAGATCGAAGCCCTGACGGCCGCCGCAGTTGCTGCGCTGACGGTGTACGACATGATCCGCGACATCGACCCTGGTGCCGCCATCCGTTCGGTCAGGCTCGTCTCGAGCTCGGACGGCGAGGCCGACGAATGGAGGCGGCCGAGCGGCCCGGGGGACTCTCAGGGGCCGCCGAAGGGGGTCCGGGCAGCCGGGCGAATCACTCCGTCGAGACTTCGGGGCGGCCAGCCATTCAGGCCCGTCGCGCGCAAACGAACGTCCTAGTTGGTCCCGCCTCGCCGGGGGCTTTCTCAGTCGCTAGAGTGAGGGCGTCACGCGGGGAGGCGTTCATGCGATCGTCAGGTCGTTTGATCGCGTCCGGTACATGAGTGCTCGGGCTTGAGGTAGTTTGCCTTGCCGACCGACGCGCTGTTGCGCCTGGCCATCTTCTTCGCCCTGGGCGTGCCGATCATCCTGTTGCTGCGGCGCGTTTTCATCGTGGGCGGCGAGCTGCGGCGAGATGCCCAACACGGGCAAGCGGCGGTCGACATTGCCCGTCGGACCGACACATCGCTGGCCGAGCTGTCGGTCGTCGTCGACGATTTGCGCCGCGGCAAGGCCGGGCCGGAGGCGAGCGGGGCCAGTCTGCTCGCGTCGGCCGAGGCGCTCGGGCGGTACGCCCGGGAGGCGGAAGTCGTCGACACGCACGCGCTTCGTGCGACCGGTGCCGGGCTGGGGGCTGAGATCGAGCGTGCTCAGCGGGCGGTGGCGCTGATAGAGCACGGCCGGCAGCTCATGCTCGGTGCAAGCGTCGGCGGCGTTGCCGAGGGGGAGACCTCGGTCAAGCGCGGGTACCTCAACCTGCTTCATGCTCGAGAAGCAATTCGAGCCAGGGCGGACGAGATCGCCGCCGCGGCCGCTGCGCCGGCGGGTCGCAATCCCGGAGAAGGCGGCCGTATCCGCTGAAGACCTTTCCCCGGGCCGGGCGGCGGCCGGTGCTATTCTCACTCGGGGGCGGGCCAGCTGTTTGCGCGAGGAAGTCGGCCGGTGCGTTGTCCGAGGTGCGGCGAACGCGAGACGCGGGTCGTGGATTCGCGCGACCTCGACGAAGCCAGCATCCGGCGGCGCCGCGAATGCGAGACGTGCGGCACACGGTTCACCACATACGAACGCATCGAGGCACCGCGTTTGATCGTGGTCAAGCGCGACGGTTCCCGCCAGGATTTCGACCGCGACAAGCTGGTCTCCGGCTTTCGCAAGGCTCTGACTCGGCGGCCCCTTCCCGAGGATGCCGCCGAGCAGGCCGCCGACGGGATTGAGGCTCAGCTGCGGGCCGGCGGCGCCACGGAGGTGGATTCGTCGGAGATCGGCAGGATGGCCATGGACAGGCTGCGAGCCCTCGATCAAATCGGCTACATACGCTTCGCCAGCGTCTACCAGAGCTTCGAGGATATTGAGACCCTGAAGCGTGAGGTCGACAACCTGTATGCCCAGCGCGAGAGCGGAGCCACGGTCAAGTGAGCGTCCTCTCCGACCACGACATAGCCGGGGCGCTCGCCGGCGGTCGTGTGCGAGTCGATCCGTATGACCAAGCCGACCTGCAACCGTCGTCGATCGATCTCCACCTCGATCGGAGCTTCCGCGTCTTTCGGAACAACCGCTACCCGTACATCGACGTTCGGTCCCCGCAGCCGGATCTCACCGATCTCCTGACCGTCGCCGACGACGAGCCATTCGTTCTCCACCCGGGCGAGTTCGTGCTCGGCCAGACGCTCGAGTGGGTCGAGCTGCCCGACGACCTGGTCGCAAGGCTCGAGGGTAAATCGTCGCTCGGCCGGCTCGGCCTGCTTATCCATTCGACCGCCGGCTATGTAGACCCGGGCTGGAAGGGCAAGCTCACGCTCGAGCTCTCCAACGTGGCCAAGCTGCCGATCGCGCTCTACTTTGGCATGAAGATCGGCCAGATCAGCTTCTTCGAGATGTCGAGCCCCGTCGATCGACCGTACGGCTCGGCCGGGCTCGGCTCGAAATACCAGGGCCAGTCCGAGCCGACGGCCTCGGCCTACTTCGCCGATTTCGAGCAGGGCCGGCGAGGCACTTCCCCCGCAGAGGAGCCGGTCCGGTGACCACGCTCAACGAGGCGGTTCACTGGTCGGCAGAACTCGGCGGCGGGACGCGCATCGCACTGATCCAGGCAGGCCGGTTCCGCTCCGACGCCGGGGCGCTGCTCGGCGTCGTGCCACGGATGATGTGGCATCGCCTGGTGGCGGACGAGATCGACGGCGAATACCGGTTGCTGCAGGCCTTGAACTGCCTGCTCGTGGAGACACCCGCCGGGCGGGTCTTGGTGGAGACGGGCATTGGCGACCGGATCAACGACAAGGGTCGCGAGATGCGCCGCTACGAGGGGCCGTGGATCCTGCCCGCTCTCGAGACGGCCGGCTTCCAACCGGACTCGATCGATGCCATCGCCGTCAGCCATCTCCACTACGACCACGCCGGTGGCGTTCTCCGAGCCGACGGGTCGCGGGCCTTCCCACGGGCCAGGTTGGTGGCTCAGCTGGCGGAGTGGGAGATAGCTCTCGGCGACAACCCGCGCCTGGTGGCCAGCTACGATCAGCCGGAACTGCGTCTGATTCGGGACCTGGGCGTGGAATCGGCGGCGGACGGGGAGGCGGAGGTGCTCCCCGGCGTTGCGGTCGTGCCCACCGGCGGCCATTCGGGCGGGCACCAAGGTATCGTCGTTCGCGGGCGCAATCGAACGGTGGGCTTCTTCGGCGACCTGTTCATGCGGCCGTGGAGCGCCAACCCGAAATGGGTCACCGCCTTCGACGATTTCCCCCTCGACTCCGTTGCCGTCAAAGCCCGGCTCTTTGCCCGGGCCGCCGACGAGAAGTGGACCGTGGTGCTCTCCCACGAACCCGAGCACCCCGTCGGGCGGCTGGTTCGCGACCGGGATCGCTTCGTCTTCGAGCCGATCGTCTGAGCCTGCCCTTGCCGCTCCGGTCAGGGAGCCGTGAAGCCGTGGAGCCTTCGGCTGCGATCCCGGCTGGCCGGCCGCCGTCTCGTGACGTGCCGACGAGGTAACATCGCGGCGGGCCCCCGTAGCTCAGTGGAATAGAGCGCCGCCGTCCTAAGGCGGGCGTCGTCGGTTCGAGTCCGGCCGGGGGCGCCATTCATCAATCGCGCCCGCCTTGGGAGCTGGAGCATGACGATGCGCTTCCGAAGCGCCGCCCTCGTCGTGACCGCCTTTGCCGTGGCCATGGCCTACCTCGAAGCAGCGGTCGTCGTGTATTTGCAGCGCCTCCTGGCGATCACGCCCGACACGCTCTTCCCGCTGCGCGGGTCCGAGGTCGTGGGCAACCTGGCGGCGATCGAGGCGGGCCGCGAGGTCGCCACTCTGGTGATGCTGGTCGCCCTCGGCTGCCTCATCGGTCGCGGCTGGGTGGGTCGATTGGCCTGGACGGCCGTGGCATTCGGCGTGTGGGACGTCTTCTACTACGTCTGGCTGTGGCTCTTCGTGGGCTGGCCGCACTCGCCGACCGCGTGGGACGTGCTCTTCCTGATCCCCGTGCCGTGGGCCGGTCCGGTGTGGGCGCCGATGGCCGTCAGCGCTTGCCTGATCGGTTTCGGGCTGGCGACCGCTCGGCGGGTCAACCTGGGGAGCATGTCGAGGGTGGGCGCCGGCTGCGTCCTGGGAGCGGTCGCGGGCGGGTTGCTCGTTGTCTTAAGCTTCACTGCGAACGCGCCGTCGCTGATGAGCGGTGGGCTGCCCGGCTGGTTCCCATGGCCCGTCTTCGCCGTTGGCGTCGGCCTCGCCGGCTGGTCGGCCGCGGCTTCCCTGGGGGCCGGGCCGGGGGCTGAGGGCACGACGGAGTCCCATCTCTCCTGAGCCCGTCGGTGTGTCTGCCCACGCGCCGTGCCGCGGACGCCGACAATTGCGTCAGCCGTGGCAGCTCCGGCACCGGCCCGAAATCGTCACGTGCGATAGGTCCACGTCGAAGCCGAGATCCGCGGCCAGGACATCGACGATGACGGCGCCGGTCTCCGGCCGAATCTCCCAGGTCGCGCCGCACGCCACGCAGTAAAGGTGTCCGTGGACCCGGTTGGGCAGGACGTGGTACTCCTCGCGCCCGCCCGGGCCGTGGCCGTGCTTGACCAGCCCGAAGTCCTCCAGCACGTCCAGAGTCCGGTAGACCGTCGAGGGAGTGGTCGTCTGGTCTCGCTCGCGGCATCGGGCTATCAGCTCGGTCGCGGTGACGTGGCCTTCGTGGTCGCGCAGCACGTCCACCAGCGTCCGGCGCTGCGGCGTCCACCGGAGCCCGCTCGAACGAAGGCGCGCGGCGACGCCATCCCACGGGCTTGACTTGGGCGATCCGGCCTGGCTCGACCTGGCTTGTGTCACGTGTCGGTCCTCCGTCCGGCGTCGATTGTGGCGCACCGGAGCGCCCGCGTATACTCGTAGCTAGCGCAATCGGTTGCAATAGCGCCTCGTTTCGTCAGGCGGTACGGAGGAGTCGGTGCACATTCCGGATGGGTACCTCGCGCCCGCGGTGTCGCTGGGTCTCGCCGTCGTCACCGTGCCGACCTGGGCGGTCGCGACCCAGAAGGTCAAGAAGGTCCTGAACAACCGGACTGTGCCGCTGCTGGCGATCTTCTCGGCGCTCAGCTTCACGATCATGATGTTCAACGTTCCCGTGCCCGGCGGAACCACCGCCCATGGAGTAGGAGGGACGCTGATTGCCGTCGTCCTTGGACCTTGGGCGGCCTGTATCGCCGTCAGTACCGCCCTGATCCTGCAGGCCCTCTTCTTCGGCGACGGCGGCGTGTTGGCCATCTTCGCCAACTGCCTGAACATGGCCATCATCCTGCCCTTCGTCGGCTACGGGACGTATCGTCTGCTGGCCGCCGGCTCACCCATCCTGTCGACCCGCCGGGCTGTGGCCGCGGGCATCGGTTCCTACGTCGGCATCACGGTCGCGGCCTTTGCGGTCGGCGTGGAGCTGGGCATCGAACCCATCTTCTTCTCCCAGAACGGCCACGCGCTGTACAGCCCGTACGGCCTGTCGGAGGCCATTCCCGCGATGGTGGCCGCCCACGCCTTCGGCGCCTCGATCGTCGAGGCGCTCATCACCGGATTGGGCGTGGCCTACCTGCAGCGCCGTCATCCCGAGTACCTGACGAGCCTGAAGGGCATCTTCGCCCCGGACGCAGCCTCCGAGGAGATACCCGCCCGGCGGCCCCTGTGGCAACTCGTGGTGGCCGCGGTCGGTGCGGCGGTCCTGGTCCTGGGGGCCATCGGGCTTGTCGAAGGGGGCGGCAACCCATCTCGAATGTTCGGGGCCGACTGGTCAACGGTCGACTGGCCGTCAGTCGCCACGATGCTGGTCGTGACGATGGCAATCGGCGTGATCCTGATACCGGCCGCTTACATGGTCCTGCCGCACGGCGTCAAGAGGATCGGGACGACCTTCGTAACGATCGCCGTCGTCGCACCGCTGGGCCTCATCGCTCCGGGGATCGCCTACGGAGAGGGCAACACTCAGGACGTCAAGGCGGCCTTCGGATATGTGCCCTCGGGGCTGCAGAGTCTCTCGGGCGTCTTCAGCGCCCCGTTCGGGGGCTACAACATCCCGCTTCCGTTCTTCTCGGATGCCAGCGCTCCCCTCTGGCACGCCGCGATCGGCTACGAGATCTCCGGCATCATCGGGATACTGGCCGTCGGCGGTGTCGTATACGCCGTGGGCCGCGTCCTCCGTCGGGACGGCGGGGGTGACGAGTCCGCCAGGGAAATGGCGCAGGGCGTTCGGCCGTGACCTCGACGACGGTGGTTCGGCCGGCCGACGGCCGGATCGGGTGGCTCGAGCAGACCCTGGGGGGGATAACCGCCAACATCGAGCGCGCAGTCTTCACGGAGCAGCACGCCCGATCGAGTGGCTGGCTTCAGAGGCGCGACCCTCGAGCCAAGATGGTGGGCTCGCTTGTCGCGATCGTTGCGGCCAGTCTGACCAGCTCGGTGGCCGGTCTGGCTCTGCTGTACCTGGCCACGCTCGCCGCCGCCCGGGCCAGCCGGGTTCCGTTCGGCTTCTTCGTCAAGCGCGTCTGGCTCGGGATACCGTTCTTCGCCGGCATCGTCGTCCTCCCGGCCATCTTCTTCGTTCCTGGCTCGCGGGCCTTCGACCTGGCCGTAGGACCGGCCCACCTTGCTCCGTCGTGGAACGGGCTCGCCGGGGCCGTGCTCTTCGTGAGCAGGGTCGGCGTATCGGTTTCGCTGGCGATCTTGCTGGTAGTGACGACGCCGTGGGCCGACGTGCTGAAGAGCCTCCGGGCCCTGAAGGTGCCGCAGGTGTTCGTCCTGGTTCTGTCGATGACTTACCGCTATGTGTTCCTGTTCCTCCACACCGCCAACGGGATATTGCTGGCCCGCAAGAGTCGCGTGGTGGGTCGAACGAGCGGCAGCGAGCAGCGCCGCTGGATCACCGGCACGATGGGCAACCTCATGAGCCGGGCCTTCAAGATGAGCAACGACGTCTACTCGGCGATGCTGGCGCGCGGCTTCGGCGGCGAAGTCCGCACCTACACGAAGTACCGGATCGGCCGCGCCGACTGCGTCGCACTGGCGGGCGTGGCAGCGGTGTCGGTCGTGGCGGTCCTTGCGGGCAGGTTCCTGCCGTGACGGAAGCCGCCCTCGAACCAGCGACTACGGCGCAGCCGGCGCAGCCGGTGGAGCCGCTCTACGCCCTCCGCGGCGTGGGCTACACGTACTCCGGCCGGCAGGTAGCCCTCGACAGCGTCGACCTCGAGATCTGGCCGGGCGAGCGGGTGGCCCTGCTCGGAGCCAACGGCAGCGGCAAGTCCACGCTTCTCAAGCTCCTCGACGGCGTGGTCGGTCCGACGAGCGGTAGCATCCGGGCGCTGGGCCTGGATGTGGCCGCGGTGGCCGCGGGCGAGGACGGCTTTCGCTTCCACCGGCAGGTGGGACTCGTCTTCCAGGACCCCGACATCCAGCTCTTCAGCGCCACGGTCCTCGACGACGTAGCCTTCGGACCGCTGCAGCTGGGGCTCTCGAAGGAGGAGGTCCGGGAGCGCTGCGACGAGGCGCTGGCGGCCATGGGGATAGCCCACCTGGCCGATCGAGCGCCCTTCGAGTTGTCCGGGGGCGAGAAGAAGCGGGCGGCGATCGCCTCCGTGCTGTCGCTCCGACCGGAGGTCGTTCTGCTCGACGAGCCGACGGCGTCGCTCGACCCGCGGACCAAGTGGGTTCTCGTCGACCTGATCCAGAGGCTCGGGGCGGCCGGACGGACGCTCATCGTGGCCACGCACGAGCTTGACGTGGTACCGCTGATCGCCGACAGGGTGGTGGTCCTCAACGAGCAGGGGCGCGTCGTCGCAGATGGCGAACCATCCGCCGTGCTAGCCGACCGCGACCTCCTCGTCCGGGCCAACCTGATCCACGAGCATCTCCACGAGCACGGAGCGATGGCTCACTCTCACCCGCACGATACGACCGACGGCCATCACGACGAACCGAGCCCGCCGATCGGCCGCTTGTCCTGACCGGCTCGTCCACCGAGCCGCACGAGGCCGATGAGCGGGGGACCCACCTATACTCCGTTCACGCCAGAGCCACACGGAGCGAGCTTGACGCCTTGACTGACCACTCCATGAGTTACCCGTACCCAGGGCCGGACGCTTCCATCCATGGCAGGAGCCGGCGCCGACGAGCGCTGATCGCCGGTGCGTTTGCCGCGCTGGCCATGGCCGTCGCCGTGAGCGCGGCATGGCATCCCTCCGGCATCGTCGCCGCCCGCGACAGCGTCACCATTCTGGGGCCCTCGGCGGCCTCGTTCGATCCGGCGATCCAGTCGGATGCGGGGAGCGCCGAGGTCGTCTCGCAGATCTTCGAGTCGCTGACGGCCATAGACACTGCAGGCCGCGTTCAGCCCGCCCTGGCCGCCAGCTGGGTGACCCAGAGCGGCGGGAAGGGAGTCGTCTTCCATCTTCGATCGGGCCTCGCCTTCTCGGATGGGACCGCGCTGACCGCCGCCGACGTGGTGTCGAGCTGGATGCGCGTGCTCGCGCCGGCCCAGCCCAGTCAGCTCGCTTCGCTGCTCGACGACGTGGTCGGCGCCCGGGCATACCGGGAGGGAACGGGCCCCTCGGCCGTGGTCGGCCTCAAGGCGACAGATGCCACGGACGTCGAAGTGGACCTCCTGAGCCCGGCGGCGGATTTCCCGGCAATCGCATCCAGCCCCACGCTGGCAGTCGTGCCTCCGGGGTTGGACTCGAACCCCGGTTTACTGGCGCCGGGTTCGTTCGTCGGCAGCGGCGCCTACGTCCTGGCGGCGGTCACCCCGGCCGAAACCACCCTGACGGCCAACCCTCACTACTGGGCCGGCACTCCGGCCATCGCGACGGTCCATCTGCTCAACAGTCCGAGCAGCAACGGAGCCCTTGCCGATTTCCAGGCGGGAAAGCTGGACTACACGCCGATCGGCGGCGGGGACGCGACGTGGATTGCCTACGACAAGACGCTGGGTGCGTCGCTTCGCGTGGAGCCATCGCCTTCGGTCGAGTACTACGGCTTCAACGTAACCAAGGCCCCGTTCAACGACGTGGACGTCCGCCGCGCCTTCGAGTACGGGATCGACTGGCAACGCATCGTGGCCCTGCTGGCTGTGCCCGGGATGGTGCCGGCAACCGGGATGGTTCCGGCCGGCGTGCCCGGCCACGGCGTCACGGACTACGGTCCCATCTTCAACCTTGCCACGGCCAAGTCGGAGCTCGCGGCGGCCGGCTATCCGAACGGCGTCGGCTTTCCGAAGGTCACCCTGACCACGGTCGGCTCCGATCCGGCCCTCGACGGCGCGATCGTCCACCAGCTCCAGGACAACCTCGGCATAAGCATCTCTTATCGGTCGCTGGTTTCCTGGGACGCTTACGACCTGCAGCTGATGAGTGATCCGCCGGCTTTCTGGGAGATGGACTGGGTGGCCGATTACCCGGGCGCGAACGACTTCCTGGGCCTGCTGCTCGGGTCCGGCCAGCCGAACAACTTCGGGCGATGGTCGAATAGCGGTTTCGACGCGGCTGTTGCGCGCGCTCTCGCCAGCACGGACGCGACCACGATGCAGCACGCTTTCGACCAGGCACAGTCGATCGTTCAGGACCAGGTTCCCGTGATCCCGGTCGACTACAGCGTGGGTTACGCTCTCGCAGCCAAGGGTCTGCTCGGCGCGGTGCCCAACGGCCAGGGGCTGGTGCGATACGCCGGAATGGCCTGGGCTTCCGGAACGTGAGCCCATTCGAACGCTCGGTGATCCGTCGGCTCGGCGCCGCACTCGCCTGCGCCCTGTTTGCGTTGGTCGGTGTCGCCGGACCGGTTGCCGGTTCAACCGTCACCTTCGGTGCGCCGTCGGCGACTTCCAAGTTTGGCACCGGCATCGTGTTCACCCAGCCGTATGTCGGCACGATCAAGTCGGCCGGCATCTTGATCTCGAGTCCGGGCGACGTCGGCCCGTCGGTCGCGGCCATCGCCAATCCCGGGTCGAGTTCGCTCGTGTATACGCTCGACACGTCGGCCGGGGGGCCGGCTCCGTTCACCCCGGTGCTCGGCCAATTCGAGGTCGTTCTCTCCGACGGCACGACACTCGACGGGCCGGAGATACCCATTACGTATGGCGACGATCGCTTCACCTGGACGACGATCACGGGAAAGGTGGTCAGGCTCCACTTCATCAATGCCTCGGATGGGTTCGCGCAACAGATGCTGAATCTCGCCGACGCGGGGGTGGCGAAGGCTGCGGCTCTCTTCGGAGTGGCGGAATCGCAGCCGATCGACTACTACGTCTACCCGAGCCTGAGCGACTTCCAGCAAGGCCTGAGCGAGCCGAGCACGATCGGCGGCACGGCTCGGGAGGGCCTAAGACTCGCATATGCCGTGATCGCCCCCGGGGACACGGCATCCGCGGCCCACGCGATGCCGCACGAGCCGACCCACGTCGTGTTCTGGGACGCCACGCACAATCCCTACCACCGCCCGCCGCGCTGGCTCAACGAGGGTCTGGCCCAGTATGTGTCCCTCGGGTACGACCCCGGTAGCCGCCAGCTCGTCTCACAGGCCGTCCACGACGGGACGCTGGTCCCGCTCCTCGCCTTGACCGACTACTTTCCCTTCGATGCCAGCAGGATCTATCTCGCATACGCCGAATCGGTGTCCGCAGTCGACTTCATGATCCGCAAGTACGGCCAGCCGGCGGTGCGGACGCTCGTCAAGGCCTACGCCGCGGGCGTCACCGATGACGAGGCGTTCAAGACCGGTCTGGGCGTGGACGTGGCGACGTTCGACTCGGCCTGGCTCGCCGACAACGGCGTGACGGCTTCTCAGACGGTCGGGCCGCAGCCCGCCCCGGCGGGTCCGGTCCCGCCCGGATGGACGGGCTCGGGCGGCGGGTCGACTGCCACCGCCCAATCGGCCGCCCGTCAGACGGCCGCGCCGCCATCGGGCGCGGGGCAATCGTCGCCAACCGGGCAGTCGACGAGTGACAACACTTCGGTCGCGCTGTTGCTCGCCGGCCTCATCGCTGCCGCCGGCCTGGCGCTGCTCGTCGTCGCCCTTGTTGTCTACATGCGACCCCGCGGACGACCAGCGCCATGAGCCTGGCTCCAGTGCGCGCTGACGGCACGCCGGCTGGATCGTGGTGACGCCCACCGACGGGTCGCCGCCGCAAGACCCGCGACGCGTTCCCGTGGCTCTGATAGATTGAGCGGCCGTTATGGGTGACGTGGTCGCATCCCTCCAACTCGAGTTGTCGTAGTGCCCGCCGGCCCGCCGGAAGTCGTCGAGTTCCGCCTCGGCGACGTCGTCTGTTTGAGGCGAACTCACCCCTGCGGAGGCCGCGAGTGGCTTGTCGACCGCCTTGGGGCCGACATCGGGCTGCGCTGCCGGAAATGCGCCCGGCACGTCATGCTTGACCGACGCACCGTGGAGCGACGCCTGACGACCTTCGTGGCACGGGGCGACCTGGCCTTGAGCAAGGCCGTTGCGCCGCATCCTCGCGACCCCGGTGGGCCTGAGTCGGGCCGAACGCGATGAGCCTGACCATCGCGCCGAGACGCCCCCGCTCCCGGGACGGCTCTTCGTCGCAGCGCTCGAGGAAGCAGCCGGACGAGGTCGGAGGCATGACCGTCCTCCAGAACCGGCCATTCCTGCTCCTCTGGCTGGCCCAGTTGTCGACTCAGGTGGGCGGCAACATGGTCATCTACGGCCTCACGATCATCATCAATGCCTCGTACGGGAGCAGCGCCGTCAGCGCGCTTCTGCTGAGCTTCCTCGTCCCGGCCATCGTCTTCTCGGCCATGGCGGGCGTATTCGTCGACCGGGTCGACAAGCGGCACATGCTGCTGGTGACGAACATCCTGCGGGGGCTCGCCTTCATGGTGATCGTCTTCGTGGGCAACAACCTTCTGATGCTCTACTTGCTGATGATCTTCGTCTCGACCGTGACGACTTTCTTCGGTCCGGCCGAAGCCTCGATGATCCCGTTCCTCGTGCCGAAGAAGCAGCTGCTCGCGGCCAATGGGCTCTTCACTTTGACGATGAACGTGGCCTTCGCCCTCGGATTTGCGCTCGTCGGGCCGTTCGTGGTCGCCCTGGCGAGCGCTCAGCTGCTCATCGTCATCGTGGCAGCGCTCTACTTCGTGGCAGCGGTCTTCTGCTGGACTCTGCCATCGTCGCCTCCGGCCGGCTCGGGTGCCGTTACGGCCGGCCAGACCGTCGCCGATGCCGAACGTGCCGTCGAGACCATGGTCAGCCAGTTTGTCGAAGGGATCACCTACATCCGGGAGCACCACAACGTGGGGTGGTCGCTCTCGTACCTGGGCATCACCGGTGCGCTGGTCGGAGTCCTGGGTGTCCTGGGGCCCGGCTTTGCCAAGACGACGCTGGCGCTGGGGGAGAAGGACTTCGGCCTCATCGTCTTGCCGCTCGGGCTCGGCGTGGTCATGGGCATCCTCGTCCTCAATTCGTACGGCCGCTACCTGCCTCGCCGACGGACGATCGAAGCCGGGATCATCGGCACCGGCATCCTTCTGGTTCTCCTTGCCGGCGCCGTTCCGATATCCAACTTTCTCAAGGCCGGAGCCTCGTCCTCGGGCCTGGCCGAGGCCAGCCGCGTCGTGTCGCTGTTGTCGCTGGTCATGGGCATCGCGTTCCTGATTGGGGCCGCCTATGCGATTGTTGCCATCTCCGCCCAGACGCAGCTCCAGGAGGAGTTGCCGGAGGACGTGCGGGGCCGCGTCTTTGGCGTCCTCAACATGCTCGTCTCGATCGCCAGCCTTGCCCCGATCATGATCGTCGGGCCCGTGGCGGACGTCGTCGGTCGGGAGCCGGTCATCCTCGTGGTGGGCATCATCGTTTCGCTTTGGGGGACCGCCAGCGTCGCCGGCCGTCGCCCGCAGCCGCATGGGGACGCCCGGGCCCCATCGACACCCAGCGGCGCGCCCGTGGATCCGATGACCGCAGCCACGTCGCCGAGCGATTTCGGCACGGCCTCAAGTCCGGCTTCGACATCGCCGGGTGGAGCCAGGCGGGCCAAACCGGGCCGACGGGCGCGAGGACGAACGCTCGAGGAAGACGAGGCGTCCTGATGAAGGTCGCCGAGTCGGCCGCTTCCGGCGTCCCGGAGGAGCGGTCGGTCACGCCCCGCGCCTGGCGCGCCGCGGCCCTCGGGACGCTGGCCGGCGGGTTTGCGATCGGCGCGCTCTCCGGACGGAAGCGCCTGGGAGGGACCGTTCCGTTGATGGCCGCCGGGGTGGCCCTCGGTTGCGCGGTGCCCCTTGCGCTGGCTTCGCGCCGCCCGCCGATCTCACCCGGAGACGCAGCCGGCGCCCTTGCCGGGTGCGCCCGCATGCCTACGTTCAGCGTCGTGGCGGGGGCACGCGACGAGGCCGCCGTCCTGCGGCAGCTCGTGTCCGACCTGGGTCGGCAGGACTATCGGGCGGTCGACGGCTCACCGCTGTTCGAGCTGATCGTCGTCGACGATCGTTCGACCGACGGCACGGCCCAAGCGGTCATGGCAGCTGCGGCCGAGCATCAGCTCACCGATGTCACGCGCCTCGTTCTGCGCCGCGGCGAGGGCCTTCCCGACGGCAAGGGTGCCGCTCTGACGGCCGCTCAGCCGGAGGCGTGCGGGGGCGACATAGTCGTGGTGCTCGACGCCGACGCGCGGCTGGAGCCCTGGTTCCTGCGACGTGCGGCGGGCTACTTCGCGGCAGGCGCGAACGCGGTGACGGCCCGGCGTCGCATCCTCGACGCGGGGAGCGGCTGGCTGGCGGGTGCCCAGGCAGACGAGCAGACCTTCGATGGAGAGGTGAACCGCGGGCGCTGGGCTCTCGGCGGCTGCTCGGAGTTTCGGGGGAATGGGATCATGGTCAGACGCGAGCTGCTGGCCGCTGCGGGGGGCTGGCGGGCAGCGGCCCTGACCGAGGACATCGACCTGTCGAGCCGGATCGCGGCCTTGGCGGGCGAGCGGGTCGCCTGGGCGGTCGACGCTGAAGTGTGGGAGGAGCCCGTTCGCACCATCGGGGGGCTGTGGCGACAACGGCTGCGATGGGCGGAGGGTGCATTCAGGCGCACCTTCGAGCATGGCCCGGCGGTCGTGACGAGTCCGAAGCTGTCCATCCTCGCTCGCCTCGATTTCATCGCGTACGTGGGCCAGCTCGCAGTGCCCCCCGTCGTGCTGGGGGCCACCGTTGCATCCATCGCTACGGGTCGGCGGCGTGGCGTGCTGTCCATGCTGGCCGGATACCTTGGGTTTTCGGCCCTGATCGGCTGGGACGCGTTGCGCTGGGAGCGGCGGCAGGACGGGCAACCCGTCGCCGCTCGGGCGAGGTTGGGTCGCGCTCTCAGGGTCTCGCTCTTCAACGGCCTGTGGCTCCTTGTCGTGCCGCGAGCGCTGTTGGACCTGGCCTTCCGCCGCGGCCCGGTTCGCTACGAGAAGATGGAACACGACGGGGCAGGCGACCCAGGTCTAGCGGCCGGGCCGGCTTCGCTGGCGCGCCGATAACGCGCGGATGTCGTAGCGGTTTCCGGGGCGCATCAAGGTCCAAATAAGCCGCAGACAAGTACCTCCTTGTAGTTTCGGGCGGTCGGTATTTCCACCGCCCCGCGGCCACCGATGCGGCCGAAACACCGCGATTGATCGGCCGCCAGTTGGAGGCCCACCAAGAAGGAGGTAGCCCGCCCGAGTAGCTGCACGTTGCCGGCTGGTGGTTGGGTCGACCGGCCCATGACTACCTGCCGGAGCACACCGGCCCGCCGCAAGTCCTTCGCCCGCCTCTAAGGAGGTCTCATGAAACGAGCGAAGACATTGCTCGTTTCCGTTCTGCTTGCGGTGTCGGCGCTGGGTGCGACGGCACAGGGCGCGTTTGCGTTGACGGGTGACGTCTGGTCGAACTCGGATTCCTTCAGCAGCCGCTGCCTGGGCTTCACGGACACGTACCCTCAGCAGCTCTACACGCTTGCCACGGGTCAGATGGCGCTGCTGGGGTACAAGCCCATCGTGGGGGCCCTTGGCCCCTCGTTTACCCGGTCTGCCTTCCTCAGCGACGTCTTCTACGACTACGCGGTCTACGCCCACACCCACGGTGACAACTACTGGGCCGCGTCCGGCTGGCCGAATGTCGACTCGGCAATCCTGCAGGACCCGGGTCCGTCGAGATGCTCGAACTTCTCGCTCGACGCGATTCGGTCCAGTGCCATCAAGGCGGCAACCCTCGGTACGCCTTACAACCTGGTAATCATGTCGACCTGCTCGCTGGGCTCAAGCTCCAGCACAATGCCCGACGCGTTCCAGATCCAGAAGACGAAAACGAGCACTCAGAGGAAGTTCTACCTCGGTTACTCGACGGAAACCTACGACAGTTCGGCGCTCCGCTTCGAACGGGCTTTCTGGAGCTACCTGAACGGTGCCTCGAACCATGTGCGAACCGTGTCCCAGGCGTTCACCTATGCCGTGAGCATCGGCGGTTACGCGGTGCCTGACTCTGCCAATCCATTCCAGCCCAACTGGTGGGGCAATCCCACCTACAACGGGACGCCCGGGTGAACTCGATGTCAGCAGCGATATCCACTCCCGCAATCAGGTCGTTTCTGGCGACGGCGACGGTCGTGTCTTGCCTTGCCATGTCCGCAGGTCAGTTGACCGCGGCCAGCTCGACGAGCGCCGGCTCCTTTCCGGCGGTCGGGGAAGCGGCGAGAGCAGCCCAGTCGCTCGTGAAGGAGACCGTCCTCAACGCAAATGACAGTTCGGAGGTCTTCGCTCGGGCCCACGCCGCTCGGGACGCCTTAGGCTTTCCGGCCGGCTCGAAGAGCGCTGGTCGGCACGTTCACGACGGCCTCCAAAACACGGACTACGACGAAGTCACAGAGGTCGACGCCGTCGGCCAGACGATCACCGTGGCCCAGTTCGATGCCGCCGGCCATCTTCTTGCGGCACTCAGGTTCGACTCGCCGTCCGGTTCGGCGCCCGCAGTTACAGGCGACGCCGCGGCTTTGTCGGCTCAGCGGGGCCTGGCAGCCTTGGGCGTGACCGTCCGCGGTCAGGCCCGGCTCGATGTGAACCCGGCGGCCGGCGGCTGGGACGTGCATTGGGATCGAGCCCAGGACGGCTTTGCCGTTCGTGGCGATGAGACACGGGTGCACGTCTGGCCGGACGGACGGATCCAGAGCGTGGCGCGGGTCGAGCACCCGCTCACGGCTGCGCCCACCCGCAGCCTCGGCCAGGCCGAGGCGCAGCAAGCGGTCATCCGGCAGGTCGACAAATGGTTTGCCGGCAAGGATTCCGGTTACATGGTCGGTGGCCTGGATCTTGAATGGGTCGGACCCAATGCGGCGTTCGACTCGAGCAAGGTCGGCACGGCTGAGGCGCCGTACCGGCTGGCCTGGGTCGCCAACATCAAACCCTCGGGTGCGGCTTCCAGCTACGTTCGGTTGATCACGCTCTTCGTCGACGCCGGGGACGGAACCGTCATCGGCGGCGACATCGTGGAGTAGCTCGGCTACCGGCCACACGTAAAGCAGGGCCCGTGGTCGTCGTCCCGACGGCCACGGGCCGCCACTGAGGAGGGCATATATCGAGAATGGGATCTGGCATGAAGCTCGCCGCCGTGGTGACCGCGCTCATCCTCAGCTCCGGCTGCAATGCCGCAGCGACGCCGGCGCCATCGGCGTCCGCAGCGTCCGCAGCAGCCAGTTCTAGCGCCACGCTGGGCACACCGAGTCCTGGACACCTTGGGGCGCGTCTGATCGTTCTTGCAGACGGCATCGGCGGCGGTGTGGGCCTGTGGGCGCTGGATGCGCAGTCTCACTGGGTGGCTCTGGGAGCGACGCCGGCAGCAACTGCCCTGGGCCGAGCGACCACCGGCGTCGTCATCGCGACGGGTCACCTGGTCGAAGTGCGTCCCATTTCGGACCTCGTGCACACGGGACGAGTCACCACGCTGAAATGGCCGGGAACGTCCCCAACCGCTCCGGTCGAGGGGCTGGACACGTCTCCGTCCGGCAAACTGGCGGTCGTGACGGCGGATGGCGGGGGGCTCGCTTACGCGGTCGCTGGTGTGGATGGGACCGTCGCCACGATCAGGCCCGCGCCGACGCAGTCCTTCTCTCCACTGGTGGCCTGGCTGGACGATTCCCGTCTGGTAGTCCTGGACACCGACAGGTTCCAGGCGTCGCGACTTGGAGTCGTGGACACGAGCGTGCACTCGATTTCCACTGCCGAGGCTTTGGCGGGCGTGCGGGTCTTCGCGCTCTCCTCAGACAGGCAGATGATCGCGGTCGCAACCGAGAGAGCGGCGTACGTAGGGCCGGTCGAAACTTTCCTGGGCGGGACACTGCCCGGGGCGACGATCACGCTCGGCGACTCCGAGGTGACGTGGGCCCTCGCCCTCGACGCGACAGGATCGCGGCTCTTCCTGCTGTCTGGGGCGATGGCTTCGGACGGGCGGATCAGCTCCATCCGCGAGGTTGGGTACTCAAGGCAGGACTCCGGCTGGGCGAAGGTTCTCGATTTGCCGGCGCCGTTCCAACGGGCAATCGGCCAGGTCTATCTCGATTGATGCGGTCGGGCCCGACCATGATCGGGGGGACGCGCCTGTGCTACGATGCGCGCCGCTCGGGCGGTTAGCTCAGTTGGTTAGAGCGCATGCTTGACATGCATGAGGTCAGAGGTTCAAGTCCTCTACCGCCCACCATTCGGGGTCGCCGTGAGGCGGCTCAGCGCAACTCCAGATCCAACGCGATGAGCGGGACAAGCAGCGTCGAGAGGATCTCAGAGAGCCGCCGCCACGGGAGTCGTGGCTGAGAGCGACGGCGAAGCCCTCAGGCGATGACACCACCCGCGAGCGACCGGTCAACCGGTCCGGGGCCCGCCCGTTAGAGCGGGAAAGAGCGCGCGACGGCCCGGGTTCGTACCCCACGCCGGCGCGAAGGCGGGTGGAACCGCGAGAGATGCCTCTCGTCCTGTCGGACGGGAGGCATTGCGTTATTGCGAGACACTGGGCCAGAACAACGAAGCGGCGAGACGGCGAACGGGAGATGAAATGGGAGAAGACAAGGCAGGCCAGGGACCGGCGGCGTCAGCGTCGCCCGAAGCCGATGTGGCAAGCGAGGTGGAAGAGTACTTCGAGGCAGCCGTGCGCGGCTCGGCGGAGGAGCTCCTCGACGCCGGGGCACACACCGAGATCGACGCGATGCGCCACTCTGCGGCGCACGTCATGGCGGAAGCGGTCGTCGGCATCTTCCCCGATGCTCAGCTCGGTATAGGCCCGTCGATCGATGACGGCTTCTACTACGACTTCCTGCTGCCGCGCCCCCTGACTCCCGATGATCTCGCCGCCATCGAAGCCGGCATGCGCGCTTCCATCGCGGCCGACCACGCCTTCGTCCGCAGGGAGGTGCCGTTCGACCAGGGACGAGCCTTCTTCGAGAGGCTCGGGCAGCCCTTCAAGGTCGAAATCCTCGACGACCTGGCCGCGCGAGCGAAGGAGGGCGGGTCTGCCGTACCCCCGACCTCCACCTACCAGCACGGCACGTTCGTCGACTTGTGCAAGGGGCCCCACGTTGCCAGTACGGGGAAGATCGGGCCCTTCCGGCTCATGACCGTCGCCGGGGCCTACTGGCGGGGCTCCGAGAAGCGGCCGATGCTGCAGCGGATCTACGGAACCGTCTGGCCCACCCAGGAGGACCTGGACGCCTACCTTCACAGGCGCGAGGAGGCGAAGCGGCGCGACCACCGGCGACTCGGCGTTCAGCTCGACCTGTTCAGCTTCCATGACGTAAGCCCCGGTTCGGCGTTCTGGCACCCCAAGGGCTGGACGCTCTACCGGACGCTCGAGAACGCCATGCGCGAGCAGCAGGCCGGCCGCGGCTACCAGGAGATCTACACGCCGCCGATGGTGGCGAAGAAACTGTGGGAGCAGTCGGGTCACTGGGACCTCTATCGCGAGCACATGTTCCTGATCGAGGCCGAGGAGCAGACATTCAGCCTCAAGCCCATGAACTGCCCCGAGAGCACGTACATCTACAGGAGCCGCACTCGCTCCTACCGCGATCTGCCGTTGCGTCTATCCGAGTACGGCAAGCTCCACCGCAACGAGCTGTCCGGCACGCTGTCCGGACTGACGCGCGTCCGCCACTTCGTGACGGACGACGCCCACATCTACCTCAGGCCGGACCAGATCGGCTCTGAGATCGAAGGCCTCCTAGACGAGGTCCGCACTTCATACGCCTGGTTTGGGCTGGAGCCGAACTTCACGTTCGGCACGCGCCCCGCGAAGGCCTTGGGCGACCCCGCGTTGTGGGACCGCGCCGAGAAGCTCATGCGGGAGGCGCTCGAGGCTTCGGGCATGCGCTACCGCACCAAGGAAGGCGACGGGGCCTTCTATGCGCCGAAGATCGACATCCAGGTCGAGGACGCCCTCGGGCGTGAGTGGCAGACGGCCACGATCCAGGTTGACCTGGTGATGCTGCCCGAGCGCTTCGACCTCACCTACGTCGACGAGAACGGGGAGCACGTCCGGCCGGTGGCCATCCACCGGGCCATTTACGGCTCGCTCGAGCGTTTCATAGGCGTCCTCGTCGAGCACTTCGCCGGGGCCTTCCCGGTCTGGTGCTCTCCGGTCCAGGCCGTCATCATTCCCATCGCCGACCGGCACATCGAAGCGGCGAAGGAGCTGGCCGGGCTGCTCGCCGCCGGCAACCTCCGAGTCGAGGTGGACGACTCGGATTCAAGGATGCAGAACAAGATCAGGCTCGCGCAGGAGCAGAAAGTTCCCTACATGCTGGTCCTGGGCGACCGCGAGGTCGAGGCCAGGACGGTGGCGATCCGCAACCGCGCGGGGGAGCAGGAGAACGGCGTGGCGTGGGACGCCTTCGTGGAGAGGCTGGTGGAGGAGACGGCAGCACGAAGGCCCTGAGGTCCGGCGTCAGCGCGCCTCGCACAACGCCCAACCGCCGGGCACCGGATTCATCACCCAGACCTCCCAGCCGGCGTTGTTGCCGGCGAGCTTGGTCCATGTGACCTCGACCAAGGCGGCGTGGGCGGCGTCTATCGGCTTCTGTTCGGCCGTGGGCATCGCGGCGATCCAATCGGTCAGGGACCTGACGTCCGTCGGATCGGCCACGGCCGTGTACGTGGACCCTGCCGACTTCATGCAGGCGCTGCGCTCACTCGTGCAGGCCGTGAAGGTCCCACGCGTCGCCTGGTCCCGAGGGCCGAGCATGGCCCAGGCCTTGGGGTACTGGCCGGCGACCAGGGCATCCTCGTAGGCATGAAGGAACGCCAGGGCTCCGACCGTGCCCGTGGGGAAAGGCGTTGGGGTTGGGACTGGCGTCGGAGTAGGAGTCGGAATGGAAGTCGGAATGGAAGTCGGGGTCAAGGTTGGGGTAGGAGCAGCCGTGGCTACCGGCGTGGCTACAGGCGAAGGTGTCGGTGATGCCGCCCCGGACTGGCACGCCGCCGCAAGGCAAGCGGCAACCAGGGCAAACGCGATCAGTCGTCGCATCGTACCTGTTTCCCTGTAGCTGCTAACGTGGAGCCATTCCTGCATCCCAGGCGCCGCGTGGCTTGATATGCACCGCCTCGCCGAACGTTTGCCGCCCCTGAAACCCCTGTGCTATAGTCCCGCGGGCGACCGCCCGGTGCAGTCGTGCATTGGGTTGGGCCGCTCGTCTGCTTTCGGGGCAACCTCATCCCGTGGGCCGGCAACCGGGAAACGCTTAGAAGGGGTTCGCCATTAGCCGAGACCTGCGCATCAATCAGATGATCCGTGTCTACGAAGTTCGGGTCGTCGACGAAGACGGTAGCCAGCTTGGCGTCATGCGAACGGCAGATGCCTTGCAGCTTGCGCAGGAGCGGGGGCTCGACCTTGTGGAGGTCGCACCGCTTGCCAACCCCCCCGTGTCGAGGCTCCTCGACTTCGGCCAGTACAAGTACGAACTCACCAAACGTGAGAAGGAAGCCAAGCGTAAACAGCGCTCCGTCACTTTCAAGGAAGTCCGTCTCAAGCCGAAGATCGGCATAGGCGACTTCGATACGAAGGTCAGGCGGGCCATCGAGTTCCTGGAAGAGGGCGATCGGGTCAAGATCTCCGTCCAGTTCCGAGGTCGCGAGTTGACCCATCCTCAAATCGGGCGCGACTTGCTGGACAAGTTCGCGGAACAGATCAAGGAACACGGCGTAGTCGAGCGGCCTCCGTTGCTCGAGGGCAAGTCGATGCACATCAGCGTCGCCTCGACCCACAAGCCGAAGGTGCACGAACCAACTCCGTCGGCCACGGCCAAAGCTCACGCCAGACCCGCCGATGGGGCCATCGCAACGATTGACGCCCCGCAAGAAGCTAAGAACGAGGCGCCGCCGGCTCCGCCGGCAAGGCCCAGACCCGAGCCGGACAACGGCGCGGCGTCGACAGGAGTGTGAGACCGTGCCGAAGATGAAGAGCCACAAAGGGACCCAGAAGCGGATCGGGGTCACCGGCAGTGGCAAGGCTTTCCGTGTCAAGTCCTGGCGCGGTCACCACCTCGAACTGAAGTCCTCGCGGCGTACCCGCCGCTATGACGGCAAGGCGATCGTGACCGGAGAGTCGCTAGATCAGATCCGCCGGCTGCTGCCGTACCTGGGAGTCTGATCGTCGATGGCACGCGTTAAGCGGGGCGTAACGGCCCATCACCGTCACAAGCGTCTCTTGCATGAGGCCGAGGGCCGCTCCGGTACCAACTCGCGGCTTATCCGACGAGCCCGGGAGTCGGCACTGCATGCCCTGGCATATGCGACAAGAGACCGCAAGCAGCGCAAGCGCCAGATGCGCGAGCTGTGGATCATTCGAATCAATGCGGCGGCCCGTCAGAACGGAATCAGCTATGGCAAGCTGATCGCCGGCCTCAAGGCTGCCGAGATAGAGCTCGATCGCAAGATCCTGGCCGACATTGCCGTCCGCGATCAGGCGGCGTTCGCCCAGATCGTCGCGGTCGCTACGGGGGCTTAGGCACCAGGCCGGCCGGAGACGGCCGGGGCACTTCTCCCAAGATCAGGCTACGACGGAGATCAGACGAGGACGGATCCATCAGGGAGGGTCGGGCCGAGACTGAAAGCCCACCCGGGATCGATCTCGCGAGTTCGCTCCCGAGCCGCTCGCTGAAGCCCGACGACCGCGTCGGTGTCGGTAGGCCAGCCGGTCGCCCCCGATACAGGGCCTTGGGTCATCGCGATGCGATGGCATTGAGTGCCCTACCGGCGACGGTCAACGGCCGCAAGCACGGTCGGGAAGCGGGGTGGTACCAGGAGCCCTCGACTCCTCCCCGTCCGGAAGGATGGCGGAGCGTCCCCGATGGAACGGTCGAAGTCGAGGGTTCCAGATTCTGGCCGGTAAGGATGTCGGCCGGCCGGACCGGCAACTCAGTAAGGAACTGCAGTGTGGACTTCGAGAGCCTGAGCGCTGATCTGCGGAGCCTGCAGGAGCGGGCTTCGAAGGAGATTTCGGCCGCCTCGGATCCGGCGGCGCTTGAGGCGCTCCAGATCCGGTACCTCGGCAAGAAGGGTGACCTGACTGCGGTGCTGCGAGGTATCGGCGCTCTGCCGGCGGAGGACCGACCGCGCTTTGGGGCGGTCGCCAATGAGGTCGGCGAGGTCGTCAAGGGAGCGCTGGCGATACGGGCATCTGAGCTTCGCGCCCAGGTTCAGACCCTGCGCCTCGCCGCGGAGAGCGTAGACGTCACCCTGCCTGGTCGACCGGTGGCCCGAGGCGCGCTACACCCCATCCCAGAGACGATCGAAGTTATAGCCGAGGTCTTCGGCCAGTTCGGGTTCGTGATCTACGAAGGGCCCGAGGTCGAGGACGACCTCACCAACTTCCAGATGCTCAACATGGCCCCCGACCATCCCGCCCGTGACCTCTGGGACACCCTGTACGTCGACATTCCAGGCTATCTGCTCCGGACCCACACGAGCCCGGGCCAGATCCGTGTGATGCAGTCGACGCCGCCCCCGATCCGGGCGCTCCTGCCCGGACGTTGCTTCCGCTACGAAGGTGTGGACGCCAGCCATGGCTTCGAGTTCTTCCAGGTCGAAGGCCTCATGGTTGACGAGGGAACCTCGATGGCGGACCTGAAGGGCCTCCTCGATGAATTGGCCCGCGCCCTCTTCGGACCTCGCAAGACGCGCTTCCGGCCGGGCTACTATCCCTTCACGGAGCCATCGGTGGCGTTCGACGTGGAGTGCGTGGTCTGCGGCGGGGTGGGCTGCCCGGCGTGCTCGAAGTCGGGCTGGATGACCATTCTCGGGGCCGGGATGGTTCACCCAATCGTCCTCCAGTACGGCGGTATCGACCCGGAGCGCTATCAGGGCTTCGCCTTCGGCATGGGCGTGGAACGGATAGCGAATCTGCGCCACGCCGTGCCCGACCTTCGCCACTACCTGGAGAACGACCTTCGTTTCCTGGAGCAGTTTCGATGAGAGTGCCCCTGAACTGGCTCCGCGAATACGTGGATGTCCAGTTGAGTCCCGGGGAGCTGGCCGAGCGCCTGACTCTGTTGGGCATGGAGGTCAAGGGCATCGAGCAGTGGGGCGCCGACTGGCGCTCGGTAGTCGTCGGCGAGCTGATCACCGTCGAGAAGCACCCCTATGCCGACAGACTGCACCTCACCACGGTCAGCATCGGCGCTGGCGAACCGCTCCACATCGTGTGCGGGGCGGACAACATCGCCCCGGGCCAGCGAGTCCCGGTCGCCCTGCCGGGCGCCGTGCTGCCCGGAGACCGCCGCATCGAACGGACCGAGAAGATGGGCGTCGTCTCCGAAGGCATGCTTTGCTCGGGCGACGAACTGCACATCACCAGCGACGCCGAAGGGATCCTGATCCTGCCACCGGCATCGCCGCTCGGCCGGCATCTGTCGGAAATCTACGGCGACGTCGTACTCGACGTGGATGTCAAGCCGAACCGGGGCGACGCCCTGTGCCTGATCGGCCTGGCACGGGAAGTGGCCGCCGCCACGGGAGCGCCGGTTCGATGGCCCGAGATCGGCGTCGACGAGACGGGCGGACGCATCGGGGACCATCTCAAGGTCGAAGTGCGCGACCCCGAGCTCTGTAGGCGTTTCGTGGGCCGTTGGATCAGCGGGGCGAGGATCGGACCCTCGCCGGACTGGGTCCAGATGCGCCTGCAGGCGGCCGGCATGCGACCCGTCAACAACGTAGTCGACGCCTCCAATTACGTGATGCTCGAATTCGGCAAGCCGACCCATACGTTCGACGGCGCGGCCGTCCACGACGGCGCGATCATCGTCCGACGCGCGCTCAACGGGGAGCGACTCGAAACGCTCGATCACGTTGTGCGAGAGCTAACTCCCGACACACTCGTCATCGCCGATTCGGAGGGGCCTCTTGCCATCGCCGGCGTGATGGGCGGGGCCGAAAGCGAAATCGCCGCCTCGACCACAGACGTCGCCATCGAGTCGGCCATCTTCGACCCGGTCAGCATCCGACGCACGGGTCACCGCTACGCTCTTCGGTCCGAGGCGGGCCTCCGCTTCGAAAAGGGCCAGGAGCCACGGCTGGCACGGATCGGCGCCGACCGCGTAGCCCAGCTCACGCTGGCATGGTCGGGCGGGTCGTGCGCCCGCGGTATCGTCGACACGGCGCCGGAGGAGCCCGGGCCGGCGCGGCTTGCGTTCCGGCCGGCTCGCGTCAGCAAGCTGCTCGGCGCCGACGTCCCAACAGCGGACCAGCGCGGCCTGCTGAGACGCGTCGGCATCGAGACCGAGGATGCGCCCCGGGGCGCCCCTATCCGCGTGGCCGTGGAGCCCAGGCCACTCGTGGTGGAGTCGGGCTCGGAAGCAGTGCTGGTGGCAGTGGTGCCGACCTGGCGCCGTGACCTTGAGATCGAGGCCGACGTGGCCGAGGAGGTCGCCCGGGTGCGTGGCTACGAGACCACGTCGGCGCACCTGCCGGACACGCTGATGCCGGCCTACAGATCCTCGCCGGTCAAGGTTAGGAACGCCCTTCGCGAGACCCTGGCAGGGGCCGGATTGACCGAAGTTGTCACCCACGCGCTGGTTTCTCCCGAGGACGAGGCGAAGCTGAAATGGCCGGGCGACGACGGCCTCGCAGGTCGCGATCCGGCTCTCGGTGCGCCGATCACCGTGACTAATCCGCTGTCGAACCAGCACTCGGTACTGCGGCAGCATCTGGTCGGAAGTCTGCTGAACGTGTTGGCTCTCAACGAGCGCCAGGGCCGGCCCGACGTTGCCATCTTTGAGATCGGCAAGGGCTACGGTCGTGTCGGGGATTTCCCCCGCGAATGGACAAGGCTCGGTCTTCTGCTCTGCGGCAGCGCCCTGCCGCCGGCGTGGAACCGGCCGGCCGCGTCGTACGATCTCGACGACGCCAAGGGAATCGTCGAACTCATCTGCAGCCGGCTCCATCTCCCGGCGCCCATGTACGCCCCCGACGCCCGAGGTTTCCCTTTCCACCCGGGGCGAGCCCTCGTCGTCGAGGCGAGGTCGGGTGGTGAGATCGTGAGCGGGCGCGTTGCCGAGTTGCACCCTGACGCGCTGGAGGCGTGGGAAGTGAGGGCCCAGCGCGTCGTGGTCGCCGAGCTGGGGTTCCGTGGTCTGGACACGGTCGAGCAAAGGCCGATCCATGTCGAGACGATCGGTCGCTTCCCGACGGTCGAGCGCGACATCGCTGTGATCGTGCGCGACGGTCGGCCTGCGGCCGAGGTTGAAACGGTAATCCGGCACCGTGCCGGCGGGTTGCTGGTCGAGCTCCGCCTCTTCGACGTGTACCGAGGCGCCCCGCTCGCCGCCGACGAAAAGAGTCTGGCCTACCGGCTTGTGTTCGGAGCGAACGACCGAACCCTGACCGAAGCGGAAACCGACGCAAGTGCAGCCGCCGTTCGCGCCGGTCTGGAGACCGACCTGGGGGCCCACATTCGGAGCTAGAGCTGGCGCCGGCACCGGCTCGTCCCGGGGAGCTTCGTGGGCCCGAGCGTGCCGGATGCTTTGATTCGGTCCCGCTCGCGCTGCTAACCTAGCTGCGGCCCAATCCGACACGAACGGTCGGCATCAACCGCCCAGCCGGAGGTGAACCGGTGGACCTCGTGGGAATGATCAAGAGCGCCCCGTTGGTCGACCTGGCCCTCTTAATCGGCCTGTTCGCGTTTGTCTTCCTCGGAGTGCTTCAGGGTGCCATCCGGAGGTTGCTGGGGATCGCCTCGATCCTGTTCGCCTTCCTGTTCGCCGCCAACATGCGCGATACCGTGGGTGATCTCCTGGCCCAGAGTTGGACGCAATTCGATCGTGGTTACAACCGGCTAATAGCCTTCACGATGATCTTCGTCGTCCTGTCGGTTGCCGTGTCGATCCTTGTCCAGGGCTTCTACAAGCGGACGGAGATCACGGCCGACCATCCGATCGTAGATGACGTGGTGGGTGGCGCCCTGGGTCTGGTTCAGGGCCTACTCTTTGTCATGGTGGCGGTCATCATCCTCAACTCGTACGCACTACCGCCCGCAAGACCCGGCGACGTAGCGCTCCTGCGCCAGGCCCAGGATCTGATCGTCAACCACTCTCAGATCGCCGGTGGCATCAAGGACAGCGTGGTTCCGCCTTTCGTCCACATCGTCTCTGTCCTTCTGCCGTCTGATCTGGTGTCTCTCTTCCCCTGAGCCGGCAGCGCTGGCCTGGCGGTGAACCCATGAGCGACCTCCGGATCGCCGGCACCGGCCCGTTTCCGCGTCGCCTTCTCGCGACCGACACGGAGGCGGCAGCCCGTCGCATGATCGGGGCCCGCCTGGCGAGAGGCAGGGGTGCCGCCGGGCGAGTCGGCAGGATCGTCGAAGTTGAGGCCTACATCGGTGAAGAGGATCTGGCCTCGCACGCCAGGTTCGGCCTGACGAAGCGCAACGCCGCCATGTTCGGGCCGCCCGGAGTCGCCTACGTGTACCTTGTCTACGGCATGTACCAGTGTCTGAACATCGTCACCGAAGCCGAAAGCCGGGCCGCGGCGCTGCTTGTCCGGGCAGTTGAGCCCATTGGCGGCGGAGATGAGATGCGGGAGGCGCGGATAACCTGGGCCCGGGACCGAGCGTGCCGCCACGGCAAGGCGGCGGAGGAGCGCGCCCGGAGTCGAATTGAAGCGCTGCCCGAAGGCCGGCTTGCCTCCGGCCCCGGCCTCGTGTGCGCCGCGTTCTCGATAGACAGAGCCGCAGACGGTATCGACCTGTGCGACCCGGAATCCGACCTGCGGCTGGAGCTTGCGGACGAGGACGATCCGCTGCCCGTGGAGACGGGGCCTAGAGCGGGCATCGACTACGCGCCTGACCCGTGGCGGAGCCGGCCGTGGCGGTTCTTCGTTCCGGGTAACGCGTCAGTATCTTCCGTTCCGCTCCGGTCCAGGCGGCAGGTGGCGCCGTGACGGACGGCGACCTGGAGCCGGCCGACGGGCGCCGGGCCGCTTCCGGGGCCGCCGCCGAGGGGGCCGGTCTCGATCGTCGGTCGGTGGTCCTGCTCGAATACCCGCTCGTCCGAGCTCGGCTCGCGTCTGCGACCGGTTTTCCGCCCGGCCGCCGTTTGGCAGAGGCCCTTGAACCCTCCGCCGACGCCGTGGTCGTGGTTCGCGGCCTGGCCGAGACGTCGCAGACACGTGCGTTCATCGCCGAACACCCCGGCGTCGGCATCGGAGGCAGCAAGGACATCGGGCCGTGGGTAGAACGGGCGGCGCGGGGGGGCCGACTCGACCCCACGCAGTTCCTCGACGTCGCCGTCACGCTTGAAGCCGCTGCGCGACTCGGCGATGCGCTGAGCGGTGAACGACGGCCGCTGCTCCGAGAGTTGGCCCGAGGGATCCACCCTTTGCCCAGCCTGCGAAGCGTCCTCGGCCGAAGCTTCGATCCCGCCGGCGAGCTTCTCGACACTGCCTCACCGCGTTTGGGCGGGCTTCGCCGCGCCGTTCGTGTCGCCTACGAACGTTTGCGTGGCCGCCTCGACCAGTTCATCCACTCGGGTGAGCTGGCCGGGTCCCTGCAGGAGCCGATCGTCACCCTGCGCGGCGGCCGCTACGTGATCCCGATCCGCGCAGACGCTCGCAGCAGGGTCAAGGGCATCGTCCACGACGCATCGGGCAGCGGCCAGACCCTGTTCGTGGAGCCGCTCGTGGCCGTCGAGCTCGGCAACGCCTGGCGCGAGGCCCAGCTGGCCGAACTGGCGGAAATCGAACGAATCCTCGACGAACTTTCGAGCCTGGTCGGCGGACAGGCGACTCCGCTACGCGAGACGCTCGACGCCCTGGCGCGGTTTGACTTCTGGTCAGCCAAGGCCCGCCTGGCCGAGGAGATGGACGCGATACCGGCGGAGATCGCCGACCGGCCGGAGATCGTCCTCCTGGGCGCTCGTCATCCGGGTCTGGTCGGGCACGTCGTGCCGGTCGACATCCGTCTCGGCGGCGAGTACAGGGCCCTGCTGATCACCGGTCCGAACACCGGTGGCAAGACGGTGGCTCTGCGGACGCTCGGGCTCCTGAGCCTCATGCACCAGGCGGGACTCCACATTCCGGTCGACGCCGGGACCCGCCTGCCCGTCCTCGACGACGTCTACGCCGACATAGGCGACGAACAATCGGTCGCCCAGTCGCTGTCGACCTTCAGCGGCCACATGAGGTCGATCGTTCGCATAGTCCAGGCGGCGGGGCCGAACAAGCTGATCCTGCTCGATGAGCTGGGAGCCGGTACGGATCCGACCGAAGGATCTGCCCTGGCCCAGGCGTTGCTCGACTACTTCATCCGGTCCGGCGCCCTTATCGCTGCCACCACGCACTACGCGGAGCTGAAGCTCTACGCTCATACGACCGCCCAGGCCCGGAACGCGTCGGTCGAGTTCGACGTGGAGACGCTGCGGCCGACGTACAAGCTGACCATCGGCCTGCCGGGGCAAAGCCAGGCCTTCGCTATCGCACAGCGCCTCGGCCTGCCCGGGCCCATCGTGGCCGACGCTCGCTCCCGCCTGACCGAGGAGCAGCAGGCCTTCGAAGAGACTCTGGCGTCGATCAGGGCCACCCAGCTCGAGACGACGGAGGCCCTGGCCCAGGCTAGATCCGCCGAGGAACGAGCGAGGGCGTCGTTTTCAGCGGCCGACGACGAGCGGCGCCGGGCCCGACAGGAGCGTCAGGAGTCCGTCAAGCACGCCCGAGACGAGGCCGAGCGCGTCGTCACGGAGGTGCGGGCTGAAGTCCTGGGCATCCGTCGCAGGCTTGAGCGTGAGACGATCACCCAACGCAGCCTGGACGAGGACCTGGAACGGGCGACCGCCCAGCTCGAACGGTTGCCGGCAATTCCTGTAGCGCCCGAGCCGGTCCGAGCCGCGTCGGTCGACAGGATGTCGTGGCGGATCGGCATGCGGGCCCGCATGCGGACGGGTGGGGCCGAAGGCCGAATCGCCGCGCTCGACAAGGGCGGCCGGCGGGCGACACTGGAGGCCGGCGGTCTCCGAATCACAGTTGACGTCGAGAATCTTGAGGCGGCCGTCGGAGGCGACGTCGCCGACCCAGCACGTTCGGCAGGTGCCGCGGGCTCGCGAACGCCGCCGGCCGCGGCCTCTTCCGATGTAGTTTCGGCGTCGGCTTCGCGGCTACAGCTGGAGCGGGCCAGGACGGTGGCGTCCTCGCTCGACCTTCGCGGCGCCAGGATCCAAGAGGCCCTCGAAGTCCTGGACCGTTACCTGGACGACGTGTCCCTCGCCGGACTCGACCGGGCGACCGTCATCCACGGGCTCGGTACGGGCGCCTTGCGGGATGCCGTTCGGGATCACGCCGGCGCACATCCCCTGGTCAAGTCGTGGCGACCGGGAGGTCGAGGTGAGGGGGGCGATGGAGCCACGATCGTCAGCTTCTGATCGGGATCGACAGGACCGCGCTGCGGGATGCGACAATCGCCCGGAGAGCGCCGCCGGTTAGCGGCGGTGCTCAGCGGAGGATTGATTGAGCTTGCGCACGAATCCGCCGGTCCGCGTGGATGCGTCACGAGCGGTGCAAGTCGTCGATGCGACCGACTGGGAGCCGTCCGCCTGGGACGGCCTGGCCGTGCGGAGCCCACTGGGAGAGGCTTTCCAATCCCACGCCTGGGGGGAGTTGAAGCGGGGTCTCGGTTGGACGCCGCTCCGGTACCTACTCGCGCTCGAAGCGGCCCCGATCGCGGTGGTTTCGATTCAGGAGCGGGCTCTGGTGGGCCACCGAGGCGGACCCCTGGGCCGATACCGCGTCCACTACGCCCCGCGTGGCCCGGTATTGCTCAGCACCGGGCCGGTGGCGGTCGGGGCGGCGCTTGAAGGGCTTCGGCGCATCGCCCGCGAGCGCCATTCTGTCGCGTTCACGGTGGACCCGACCTGGGAAGAGGGGAGCGGGCACGCGGCGGCCCTCAGACGCGCCGGCTTTCGTCTCGCGGCCCGAGACGTCCAGGTCTCACGGACGGCCATGATCGTGCCCCTGCAGCCGTCTGAGGCGGCGCAGCGCGACCTCCTTGGGCACACCACCTTCGCCGACATCAATCGGGCCATATCTCTCGGTGTGTCGACCGAGTGGGTCGACCTGACCGATGCAGCCTCGCGGGAAGGGGCGCTGGCCGAGTTCTACGAAATCCACGCCATGACGGGGAAACGCGAGGGCTTCATCGTCCGCGACCGTGATTACGAGCTGGAGCAATGGCGGCGTCTCGGCGACGCGGGCGTGGCGAGCCTCTGGTTTGCCGGACTGGGCGGGCGAGACACGGGTGCGCTCGTGCTCCACAGCGGGAAGCTGCTCGTGTACTTCGCTGCCGGGTCCCGCGACGGCGCCGACATGCGCCGAACCCGGGCCAATCACCTGCTGCAGTGGGAAATCATCCGCTGGGCCGCGGCGTCCGGCTTCAGCGGCTACGACATGGGCGGCGTAGACACGCAATCATCTCCGGGCGTCCCTCAGGACGCGACGCATCCCCTCTGGAACTTGTACCTGTTCAAGCGTCGTTTCGGGGGCAAGCCTGTGGTGCGTGTGCGAGCTCACGAGTATTCGCCGAACGTGGTCGTGGGCGCAGCCTGGCGGCTGGCCAGGCGGTTCCGATGAGCGACGACCGACCCGGGACCGACCAGTCGCCGACGTCCGGAGAAGCGCCCGCGACCGACGAGTCGCCTCGCGACGGGAACTGGCAGCCGCGTCCCCTTATCCCGGCCCGGCTGGCCGGCACCCGCGGCGTCCCAGGGCGGGCCAGGCCCAGGCCGACGGTTCAGCCGGCGCCATGGCCGCCGGCTGAGCGGCCCCCGCCGAGGAACCCCGGCGGCATCGTCGCCTCGCCCGTAGCCGTCGCAGGGGACGTGGTTCTGTCCGGTGAGGGGGCCACGTCCGATCTTTCGGCCACGTCGTCGGCCCGGCTCGGTGGCCGGGCCATCGCCCTCGCCGGCGTGGCGGTAGTCGCCGGAGTTGTGTTGTCGCGAGTGCTCGGCTGGGCTCGAACATCGGTGTTCCTGGCCGAATTCGGTGGCCAGAGCGCAGGTCTCGACGCCTTCTGGGCGGCTTTCCGGATCCCCGACACCATCTTCCAGCTGGTAGCGGCCGGGGCAGTCGGTTCGGCCCTGGTTCCGGTCGCCTCTGATCTGCTGGCCAGGGGAGAAGTCGAACGGGCGAGGCGCCTGATCGCCACCATCGCGAACCTGATGATCCTGGCGCTGATTCCGATGGTCGTCGTGGCCTGGGTCGCTGCGCCATGGCTCATGTCGCTGATCGCCCCGACCCAGGATGCCGGGAAGCTGGCAATGGAGATCGAGCTTACGCGGCTGATGCTCCTGTCGCCCATCTTCCTTGCCGTCGGGGCCGTCATGACCGCCGGGCTCAACTCGGTCGGCATTTTCGGGGTCCCGGCCATGGCCCCCAATGTGTACAACGCCGGGATCATCATCTGTGCCCTGATCCTGGTTCCTTTCTTCGGCATCTACGCACTTGCCGTTGGGGTCGTCATCGGCGCCGCCGGCCTCGTGATCACCCAGGCAATGGCCGTAAGGAGGTCGGAGTTCTACGCTCCGTCGCTCGACATCCACGACCCGGCGGTCCGCGAAACCCTGACTTTGATGGCTCCCCGGGCCCTCGGACTGGGCGTGACCCAGCTCGTCTTCCTGGTGAACACGTTCTTCGCCACCAGTATGGGTGGAAACGGGCCGCTCACCATCTACACGGCAGCCTTCACCGCTCTGCAGGTTCCCGTCGGCCTGATCGGGGTGCCGCTGGGGATCGTCCTTCTGCCACCGTTGTCACGGGCCGTGGCTCGGGGCGACACCGAGCGCTTCCGCCGCCTCGTCGATCAATCACTGCGACTTCTGCTGTTCGCCGTGGTGCCGCTGATGGGCTTGATGATCGTGCTGGCGACGCCCACGATCGCAGTCCTGTATCAGCACGGCGAATTGACGGCCTCCCAAACGGCGTCCATCGTGCCCGTCTACGAAGTCTTCCTGCTCGGCCTTGTGGCTCACGTGCTGATCGCTCTCATGGCCCCGATCTTCTATGCCGGCAAGGACACCCGGACGCCGGTAACGGCGGCGCTCCTGGCCGTGGTGGTGGACGTCGTGGCGGCAGCCGTGCTGTTCCCGTTCATGCAGCTGGCAGGCCTCGCCCTCGCCATCGGTCTGGGGGCATGGGCCGAGGTGATCCTGCTGGTGGCCCTGATGGAGAGACGGATCGGGTTCGACCTGCGGCCACTGGCTCGCCACGCGGTCGCGTTTGCCGCCGGAGGATGCGTAGCCTCGGCCGCCGCGCTGTTGGTGCAACGATTCGCCGAACAGTCCATCGCCGGCCCGCGCTCGTTCGTCGGGCAGGTCTCGGAACTGGCACTGGCCGGCATTGTCGGAGCGGCCGTCTACGTGGCCTGGGCTCTCCTCTTCCGTCTGCCGGAGCTACGGGCCGCTTTCGACCTCGCCCAGACCCTGCTGGGGCGAGGAGGCCCCGCTCCGAAGAGTCGGGCCGAGGACATGTAGCGGCCTCGTCGTCAGTTGTGGCCGAACCGGCGTGGAGAGTGGTCCTCGCCTGCCCCGCGGGACCGCCGGTAGAGCGACAGTACCAGCGGCAGCGGCACCAACGGCAGGGCCGCCGGCGACGGCGACTCCGAGGGCGTCGGCGGGGTTGTCGGAACCGGCGTGGGGAATGGAACGGGAGTGGCCTCCGGCGTCGGCGTCTCGCTCGGAGATGGTGGCGGCGTCCCGGTATTCGAAGTGCAGTAGGTCGTCGGCGGGAAGGGCGCACCCCACGTCTGCCCAAACGGCGTCCAGAATCCGGTCTCGTAGAAGTACATGGTCGCCCCGTTGTTGGGTCCACCACGCTGTCCGACGCCCATTTGCGCCCTGGCTATCCAGATCTGGTCGTACTTCTGCCACGCGGGGTTGTTCGAATCCACCTGACTCAGATTGAGGAAGCCTTTCGTGTCCATGCTGCCGGGGCAGTCGTACGTCCAAAGAGTGTTGCTGACAGTGTCCACGTCCACTGGCACTTTGGTCGTGTCAACCTGGGTCGGAACAGTCCCGGTGACGAAGACCTCGCGAACAGTCTGGGTCGTGTAAGGGCCGGGGAGCATTCCACTGTTGGCATCGACCGTGGCCCAGGTGACCCCGTCCGGCTGCTTGAAGTCGGTTACCGGGGTGCCGGCCGTGGCGTCCTGCATGAAGGCGTGCCAGATCGGCGCGGCCAGCTCGAGCGACATGACGCTGTGGCCCGGGGCGTTGTCGCTATTGCCGGCCCAGACGCCGGCGACGATCGCCGGGGTATTTGGATCGGCGGGCGGGGCAACGTATCCCAGGGCGAAGAGATCCTGGGTCTGGTCGCTTGTGCCGGTCTTGAGCGTGGCCGGTCGACGCGTGCTGCCCGACATGATCTTGTACTGGCTCCACCAGTTGTTCTGGGCGGGATCGGTGTTGCCGGCCAGGATGTTCGTCATCACGTAGCTCGCCGCCGGCGTGGACGGGTGGGTGACGGTAGGCACCTGGAGCGGGACGACCGGGTTGCCCTTGTCGTCGGTCACCGACAGGATCAGGTTGCGCTGGATCAGCGTGCCGCCATCGGCAATGGCGCCGTAGGCCGACGTCAAGTCCGCCGGATGCACCTCGACCGTACCTATGCCGATCGAGACGCCCGGGTTCGATCCCGCCGGGAACTGCAGCCCGAAGTCCTGTGCGCGCTGGACGACGTGGGAGACGCCGTTGATCGCTGCGGCCTTCACGGCCGGGATGTTGAGGGAGTATTGGAGCGCCTCGCGCAGGCGCACCGGGCCACGCTCATCGCCGTCGGCGTCGTGAGGCGTATACCCGCCGCCGAAGTCCGTGGCCACGTCCATGAAGAGAGAGGCTGCGGTCATCGAGCCGTCCTGGATCCCGATGAGGTAGTCGATGGGTTTGAACGATGAGCCCGGTTGCCGGCCGTTGCCCGAAGACAGCACGTCGTACTGGGGGTCGAAGTAGTTCTGGCCGGCCCTGGCCGGATCCTTGACGGGCTGCTCGTAGAAACCGGCGCTGCCGGCGTACGCCAGCACCTGGCCGGTCCGGTAGTCCTCGGCTATCAGCGCGCCGTTGTGGATGTTCCCGTTTCGGAGCCCAACGCTGCTGGTAGAACTGGGGCCGATGATCCGACTGTAGTCGTATGCGTCCGTCTTCGGCGTGATGCCCAGGCCCGCGAGGTAGGCGATGTCGTCGGCGAGGGTGGGCTGGTTGGGCCCGAAGACGTAGGCCTTGAGCCACTTTTCGGCCGATGCCTGCATCTTGGCATCGAGCGTGGTGATGACCTTGTAGCCGCCGGTGTCGACGGCCTGGCAGTCGGCCGGGTCAGTGCCCTGCCCGCACAGCAGGTTCGCCAGCTGCTGGCGAACCTGAAGGTCAAACTGGGGGGCGATCATCTGGGTCTGGGCCGCGGGATGAAGGATCACCGGCTCCGATTCGGCGGCGACCAGGGCAGCGTCGCTGTACTTGCCCCGCAAGAGGCCATCCTGGTTGTCGCGCCGCATCTCCTCCAGGATCGTGTTGCGGCGCTGGACGATCGGGGCCGAGTCGGGCACGACCAATGTGCCGTCGTTCTGCTGGACCGCATTGGCCACCAGGTCGTATGCCGAGGGCGCCTGCAGAACGCCGGCGAGAATCGCGGCTTGTGCGATCGTCAGATGGCTGAGGTCCGTGCTACCGAAGTATCCCTGAGCCGCGGCGGCGATGCCGTAACTCTGGTTGCCGTAGAAGTTGAGGTTGAGGTAGTCGGTGATGATCACCTGCTTGCCGGTCGCACCGGGAAACTCCTGGGTCAATCTGACCGACTGGATGATCTCCTTGATCTTGCGGTCGACGGTGCTGGTTGTTGGTGGCAGGAGTTCCTGTCTGACCAGCTGCTGAGTAATCGTGGATGCGCCGCGCGCGTGGCCTGAAATGGCGTCGCGAACGGCCGACAGGATCGCCGCCGGGTCGAAGCCGGTGTTGGACCAGAACGTCTTGTCTTCGGTGCTGGTGGTGGTATCGAGAACGACGTTGGGAATCTGAGAGAACGTGAGAACCTGGCGGTTCTCAGAGCCGAACGCCGCAATTTGGACGGTGCCCGTTCGATCGTACAGAACCGTCTGCTGGTTGAAGTCCAGACTTTGGAGCAGCTGCTTGGGATCCTGCAGATCCTTGCTGTAGGCCGAGTAGACCTCGACGCTGCCCACGAACGCTACGAGGCTCAGCGCGAAGAATGTCCCGAGAAGGAACAGCGGGAGGATGATGGCGGTGCGGCTCCCGGCCCCACGGCCGGGGCGACGAGTGCCGGTCCGATTGCGGCGATGGCGTTCGCGTCGGGCAAGACTGGTCTGCATGGCGGCTCGCAAGATAGCATAGGCAAATAGGCGGAAACCTCCACCCCATCCCGCCGGGGCCTCGGACGGGCAGGCGCCTCGCGGCGTGACGACAAGGAGCGGACTAGGTCAATGACGCTGCCAGGCGAAATCGACGGGGTCGACCGTTCGACTGCCGCCGCCGGGCTGCCCGGGCTGCTCGATGAGCTGCGCTGGCGGGGCATGTTGCATCAGGCCAGCCGGGGAATGGCCGAGCGTCTTGCCAAAGGGGAGCCGATCAGGGGTTACAACGGCTTCGACCCGACCGGCCCATCGCTGCATATCGGCCACTTGGTACCGATCTTCGGATTGATCCACCTCCAGCGGGCCGGTGGCACCCCGATTGTCGTGGTCGGCGGCGGGACGGCGATGATTGGGGACCCGTCCGGGCGGTCGGCCGAGCGGCTGCTCCTGAGTCGGCCGACGGTCGAGGAGAACATCGTCGGGATGCAGGGGCAGCTGACCAGGTTCCTCGACTTCGACGGGCCCAACGGCGCAGAAGTCGTCGACAACTACGAGTGGCTCAGTTCGTACTCGCTGCTGCGCTTCCTGCGCGATATCGGCAAACACCTCACGGTGCCGTACATGCTGGCCAAGGACTCCGTCCAGATCCGTCTTGACGCCGGCCTGAGCTTCACCGAGTTCAGCTACATGCTGCTGCAAGCGGCCGACTTCCTTCACCTGTACCGAGTCGGTGGCGTGGAGCTGCAGATGGGCGGAGCCGATCAGTGGGGGAACATGACGGCCGGCCTGGAACTGATCCGCAAGGAGTTCGGTGCCGGGGATGGACAGGATCTCGCCTTTGCGTTGAGCTATCCGCTGCTGACCAACGAGAGCGGAGCCAAGTTCGGCAAGACGGCCGCGGGCACGAGCGTCTGGCTCGATCCGGCCAGGACGAGCCCTTTTCACTTCTACCAGTACTGGCTGGACGCCGACGACCGAGACGTCGGCAAGTTTCTGCGGACCTTCACGCTCTTCGACCGGGCCAGGATCGCGGCCCTGGAGGCACGCCAGGCGGAGCACCCGGAGACTCGGGTCGCCCAGAAAGCGGTCGGCTACGACCTTACAGCCCGAGTCCACGGTGAGGACGCCGCGAAGAACGCGGTACGGGTGAGTGAAGCGGCGTTCTCGAAGGAGCCGATCCGGGACCCCGACCTGGTCGAGGATCTCTTCGCCGAGCTCGACAACTTCGAGTTCTCGGCCGGCGACCTGTCCGCAGGGGCGCTTGGAGTCGCCCTGGCCAGCGGCCTGTACGCATCCAACGGCGAGGCGCGCCGGGCCATCGCGCAGGGCGGCCTGTCGATCAACGACGAGCGCGTGAAGGCGCCCGACGACAGGGTTCCGTCACTGATCGGAGAACGCTACCTCGTGGTCCGTGGCGGGAAGAAGAGCCTCCGTATCGGTCGGCTGAAGAGTTAGGCCTGGGTGATCCTCGCGCTCCTTGTGGCCTCAGGCCGTATGGCGCTCCCGGAGGCGGGCGATTACCAGGGAAGGGGGCAGGCCGCGTTCCCGGAGCAGCGCCAGGGTGTGGTACAGCAGGTCCGCGACCTCGCCCGCGAGGGCTTCCCGGGTCGCGGCGCGTGCCTCGTCCGGGGCCACGGCGTCGTCCTTGGCGGCCATGAGCACCTCGGTGGCCTCTTCGACGATCTTGCGTGCCGGGCCGTCCACTCCGGCCGCAAGAAGTCGAGCCGTGTAGGAGGCGGTCGGGTCGGCGCCGGCGCGAGAGTCGATCGTCGCCCACAACGTCTCGAGCCACTCGAAACCCTGGACCGGTGGGGGAGTGGCGGGTTCGGGTTGCGTGGCGCCGTCCGGATCGAAGCAGCTGCGGGTGTTGCGGTGGCACGTTGGGCCGGCCGGGTCTACCTGGAGCAGCAGTGCGTCGCCGTCGCAGTCGACGGCGACGTCCAGCAGCCGAAGCACGTTGCCGCTCGTCTCGCCCTTCCGCCACAGCCGATGGCGCGAACGCGAGTGGAAGTGGACCTCGCCCGTGGTCAGGGTGGCGGCGAGCGCCTCCGCGTCGACATACGCCAACATCAGCACGCGACCGTCGGCGACAGCCTGGACCACTGCCGGTACCAGGCCGTCCGGCCCCCAGGCCACGACGTCGGCCAGCGCCCGATCGCCGATCATGCCGCCGCCTCCTCGATCGGACGGACCGGCAGCCCGGCCGCTGCCATGGCCGACTTCACGTCGGCGATTGAGTACGTCCTGCGGTGGAAGATCGTCGCCGCAAGCACGGCGTCGGCCCTGCCGTCTCGGACCGCAGCGACGAAGTCGTCCGGGCCGGCCGCGCCTCCCGATGCGATGACGGGTACGCGAACGCGCCCTGCGATCGCCGCGAGAAGGTCGGTGTCGAAGCCGCTGCCGGTGCCGTCTCGGTCCATCGACGTCACCAGCAGCTCGCCCGCGCCGAGCTCGACGACCCGCACGGCCCAGGCCACGGCTTCGAGGTCCGTCGGTTGCCGCCCGCCGTGAGTGACGACTTCCCACCGCGACGCGCTGCCCTCGGCCCCGGGCAGGCGCCGGGCGTCGATCGCGCAAACCACCGCCTGACTGCCGAAGCGCCTGGCGCAGGCCGTGAGAAGTTCCGGCTCGGCCACGGCCGCGGTGTTGAAAGAGACCTTGTCGGCCCCGGCTCGGAGAACGGCACGCATTTCGTCGACGCTGCGGACGCCGCCGCCGACGGTTAGCGGCACGAATGCTTGGGACGCGGTCCTCCGGACCACGTCGAGAAGCGTGCCGCGCCTCTCGTGAGCCGCGGTGATGTCGAGGAAGACGATCTCATCGGCGCCTTCCCGGGCATAGCGCGCGGCCAGCTCGGCCGGGTCGCCCTCATCGGTCAGGTTCACGAAATTCGTTCCCTTGACGACGCGACCGTTGGCGACGTCCAGGCACGGAATGACCCGCCGGGCGAGCATCAGGCGGCTCCGGCCGGTGTCGCGCGCGAGCCGGTGACGAGGCCGACGAAGTTGGCGAGGATTCGAAGGCCTGCGCCCGACGATTTCTCCGGGTGAAACTGGAGTCCGTAGAGCGATCCCAGGGCGACGGCACTGACGAAGGGTCGGCCGTGGGTAGTGCGGCCCAGGACGATGCTTGGGTCGTTCGGCGCCGGCGCGAAAGTGTGGACGAAGTAGAAGTAGGAGCCGCTTGAGATGCCGTCGAAGAGGGGGTGCTCTCGAGCGAGCTCGACCGAGTTCCAGCCGATGTGAGGCAACGTCGGGGCGCTCTCCAGGGCGACGGTTCGGCCCGACAGCAGGCCGAGGGTCGGTGTGTCGGCCTCGTCGCTGGCGTCGAAGAAGAGCTGTAAACCCAGGCAGATGCCCAGGCAGGGCTTGCCCGCTCGGACCCACTCGCGCAGGGGCTCAAGCAAGCCCCGCTCTGTCAGGTTATCCATTGCCGGTGCCGCCGCGCCGACACCCGGCACTATCAGGGCATCGACATCGGCGATGGACGCCGGCTCGGCGGCCACCACCGGGTCGGCGCCGACCACCGCCAGGGCTCTCGTGATGCTGACCATGTTCGCCGCCCCGTAGTCGAGGACCGCGATCCTGGCCCTGCCTTCTGCCATCAGCCAAGCATGCCCTTCGTCGATGCGGCGCCGGTCCGGCGCGAATCAACGGCGGTAGCCGCCCTTATGGCCCGCCCGAGAGCTTTGAAGGCCGCCTCGGCCAGGTGATGGTCGTTACGGCCCCGGCCCTTGACGTTGAGAGTGACGCCACCGGCCCGGGCGAATGACGCGAGGACGTGCTCGACGAGCTGCAGGGGCAGTTTGCCTGCGCGCTTGCCCTTGAATGGCAGGTCGATCACGGCGTAGGGCCGGCCGCCGACGTCCACTACAGCCGTGGCCAGGGACTCATCCATGGGCACGGCCGCGTCGCCGAAGCGGACGATCCCCGATCGGTCGCCGAGGGCCTCCGCCAGCGCGGCGCCGAGCACGAGCGCCACGTCTTCGACGGTGTGATGCTCGTCGATGACGAGGTCTCCGGTAGCGGCGATGTCGAGGTCGAACAGAGCGTGATGGGCGAACGAGTTGAGCAGGTGGTCGAAGAAGCCGACGCCCGTCTCGATGTTCGTCTCGCCGTTGCCGTCGAGCTTCAGCGTGACCGCAATCTGGGTCTCTCGTGTGGAACGAGTGACCGTCGCCCAGCGATGTCCGGAGGCGGCGACCGTCCCGATCGGGTTGTTCATGCGGCTGGGCCCCTGGCTGCTTCGATGAGACGATCGTTCTCCTCGGCCGACCTGACGGTCAGGCGGAGACAGTTCGAAAACGTATGGCCGGATCCGAAGGTGCGAGGGACCAGGCCCCCGCGAAGAAGCGCCTCGGCCGCTTCGGCAGCGGCGGCTCGCGACGCAAACTTGAACAGGATGAAGTTGACCTGCGATGGGTACGGCCGCCAGCCCAGCGCGCCGAGGTCGCTCGTCAGGCGGGCCCGCTGCTCGGCGATGCGAACGACGTTGGCCGCTGCCAGCTCGGGCCGCCGTAGCGAGGCAGTGGCCAGGGCAGCGGAGACGGTCCCGACCGAAGCCGGCGCGCGATACGAAAGGATCGGCGCCAGCGTCTCCGGCCGGGCAATTGCGAAGCCGACCCTGGCGCCCGCGAGGGCGTGGGCCTTGCTGAGGGTTCGAACCACGGCAAGCCTGGGGTAGTTCGAGCGCAGCGGCAGGACGGTGCGGCCGACGAACTCCGAATAGGCTTCGTCCACGGCCACGATCGGGGGCTCGCACCCGGCGCGCGCCGCGTCGGACAGGAGTGCGGCCAGGAACTCGGCGGTCCGCTCCGGCGGCTCGAAGGCGCCCGTGGGGTTGTTCGGTTCGCACAGCCAGACGAGCGCGGCACCGCGTGCCGCCCTGGTCAGGGCCGGCAGGTCCAGCCCGAAGCCCGCCTCCGGGCCCAGCCGTGGCACGGCCAGGACCTTCGCTCCACGCTGCTCCGAGACGATCCGGTACATCGCGTAGGTCGGCGTCGCCACGACGGCCACTGACTTCTCCCGGAGAGCGGCACGAGCGATCAGGTCGAGGGCCTCGTCGGCGCCGGCGGTTGGCAGGACCTCATCCGGAGCCACTCCGTACGCTTCCGCGGCGGCGGCGACTAGTGTTCCGTAGTCGCTGGGCGGGTATTCGGATAGGGGCGGATCGAACGAACCGGTCAGCACATCGCGCAGATCCGGGGGCTGCGGCGACGTATTCACGTCGAACCGGACGATCGAATTCCGCGGCAGCCCGTATTTCAGGGCCAGGAAGTCGGTCGTCGGCTCCCAGGCGTAGGTCGGGGGCTGCGCCGGCGGGGCGTTCATCGACCGCCCTCGAACCGGACTTCGACGGCTCGCCGGTGGGCGATGAGTCCTTCAGCCTCGGAGATGGCTTCGACTGCGGCGCGGATGGTCGAAAGACCCCCGCGAGTGATCCGCTGGACCTGCATGAACTTGCCGTAGCTCTCGGTTGAGAGGGCGCCGCAGGAGCGGGCGAGCCCGCCGGTAGGCAGGACGTGATTGGCGCCGGAGGCGTAGTCACCTGCCGATTCGGGAGCGTATGGACCCACGAAGAGGGAGCCTGCGTTCCGCAGCCGGGCGACGGCTTCCTCTACGTCTTCTACGACAATGGAAAGATGCTCCGGGGCGTAGTCGTTGGCGAAGTCCAGGGCCGCGGCACGTGTCGGCGCGAGGACGATCAAGGCGCAGCTCGACAGGGAGCGGCCCAGGATCTCCCGTCGCGCGGCCGTCGCGAGCTGACGCCCGAGCTCAGCCTCCACGGTACCGGCAAACCCGGCATCCCAGGTCACGAGCAGGGCAGGGGAGTCGGGACCGTGCTCGGCCTGCGAGAGAAGGTCGGCGGCGACATGCGCGGCATCGGCGGTGCCGTCGGCCACGACCATGACCTCCGACGGCCCGGCCGGGAGGTCGATCCCGCATTCCCCGAAGACCTCCAGCTTGGCGGCGGTAACCCATGCGCTGCCCGGCCCGACGATCCGATCGACCGGAGCCACTTCCGCGCTCGGCAGCCCGTAGGCGAGCGCCCCTACGGCCTGAGCGCCGCCGGCGACGATGAACGCGTCGACGTCCACCAGCCCGGCTGCGCCGAGCAGCGTCCCGTTCAGCTTGCCTTCGGCGTCCGCCGGCGACGCCACGACGATCCGCTCCACGCCGCCGACCCTGGCCGGGACGACGCCCATCAGCAACGAGCTCGGGTAGGCGGCGGAACCGCCCGGTGCGTACACGCCGACACTCGCCAGCGGGACCCAACGCCGCTCGATCTCAACGCCCGGCACGATCGTCGTGGTCCGAGTCTCCGGAAGCTCCGTCTCCGCGAAGCGGCGAATGTTCTCGATCATCTGCTCGAGGCCGGCTCGAATTCGCGGCGGCAGGGCGTCGCGCGCCGCCTCCATCTCCACCCGCTTGACGAGGAGCGAGCCGTCGGCCCTTCCGCCACCGAATCTGCGGTTCGCCTCGCGGACGGCCGCGTCGCCGCCGGCCTTCACCGAATCGAGGATGGCCCGCGCGGTCTCCCGCACCAGCCGGTCGGGCACGGCGCCGCGGCGCACCAGGCGCCGGACCTCGGCCGCAACGGCAGGATCATTCTTCGCCCTCGCCAGGTCCAGGCGCCGCAATAGGAGGAGTGGGGCGCTCATGAGACCAGCTTCTCGATGGGCAGGACGAGGATGCCGGATGCGCCGGCAGCCTTGAGGCGTGGCAGCAACGACCAGACCTGGTCGGCCTGGACGACGGAGTGGATGGCGATCATGCCCGCGTGCGCCAGCGGAATGACCGACGGCGACTCGAGCCCTGGGAGCAGGTCCGCGAGCTCGGCCAGCTTGGCGGCCGGCGCGTTCATCATCAGGTACTTGCGGTCGCGCGCTTCCAGTGTTGCGCCGAGCATGGTCTGGATCGAGTCCAGGACGTCGGCTCGATCCCGCAGGGCGGTCCTGTTGGCCAGCAGGACCGCCTCCGACGCGAAGACGTCCTCGATCGGTTGGAGGCCGTTGACGACCAGAGTTGAGCCCGTAGACACCAGGTCGACGATGGCCTCGGCCAGGCCCAGGCGAGGGGCGACTTCGGCCGCTCCGGATACCGGAATGACGTTGACGGGGATCGATCGTCCCTCGAAGAATCGCTTCGTCAGCCTCATGTGCGAGGTCGCAACGCGGAGGCCGGCCAGGTCCTCCGCCGCTCGAAAGGGCGAATCATTTGGGACGGCCACCGTCAGGCGGCACTTCCCATAGCCGAGCGTCCGGAGCTGCGGCACGTCCGAGCCCGACTCCGCTACCAGATCGAGCCCTGTAACGCCCAGTTCGGCCACGCCGTCGCTGACGAACTCCACGACGTCGTTGGTCCTGACGAAGAGGATATCCAGGTCGAAGTTCTGGACGCGCGCCACGAGGGCTCGCTCGCCGGCTTCGAAGACCAGGCCGGCGTCGCGCAGCAGGCTGATCGTCGGCTCGACCAGCCGGCCCTTGTTCGGAATGGCCAGTCGGAGGCGGCGGGTCATCTGGTCGGCTCTGCGGTCGTCGATCTCGGCGCTTTCCGAAGACGTTCAAGCGCTCTCGTGTAGCCTCCCTCGCCGTGGTGTAGCCATTGGGCGATGCGGGTGATCGTGGCCGTGCTCGCGCCCGTCAACTTCGAGATCTCGGCGTAGTGCATGCCCGCGTCGAGAAGCCGGACGACCGCCCAGCGCTGGGCCATGTCGTGCAGCTCGCCCAACGTGCACAGGTCTCGGAAGAAGGCCGACGCCTCGTCGACGGTCTCGAGGCCGAGCACCGCGTTCAAGAGCTCGCCGACGGCCTCGTTGCGCCAGGTTTCGATAGCGCTCATCGTGGTTCCTCGTTCACGGGCTCAATCGGGTGGGTTCGCCCACGTCGGCCACGGCCGCCAACCAGGCAGGTCGCCCGTCTGTTCCTAGTCATGTAGTAGCATAGTAGCATGCTACAACGCCAGACGGTCAAGCCGGCAATCGGCTTCCAGATCCTGGCCGCGATCGACCTGCGCGGCGGGCGGGTCGTTCGACTCGCCGCGGGCGATTTTGGCCGAGAGACGGTCTACGGCGCCGATCCCGCCGCAGTGACTCGTTCGTTCGTTGCGGCGGGCGCGCGATGGATCCACGCCGTCGACCTGGACGGAGCCAGAGAGGGGAGGCCAAGGCAAACGGAAGCGGTGGCGAGGATCGTTGCCGCGGCCGGCATCGACGCGGCCTGTGAGGTCGCCGGCGGACTGCGGAGCGAGGCGGCGGTGTCGGCCGCCCTGGACGCCGGGGCAGCCCGGGCCGTGGTCGGCACTGCCGCGCTGGAGGACGGCGCGTTCGTCGAACGCCTGGTGCTGCGGTTCGGAGTTGGCCGGGTCGCGGTCGCTTTGGACGTGCGCGACGGCCTGGCCGTCGGTCGGGGTTGGATCTCCGGCTTGCCCGGGGTGCCGGTGGAGGAGGCCCTGGCGACTCTCGCCGATCGTGGCGCCCAAACTTTCATCGTCACGGCGATAGAACGCGATGGGCTTATGAAAGGGCCGAACCTTGGCCTCCTCGGCCGCATGGTCGACCTCGGCCGTGGACAGATCATCGCCTCGGCCGGCGTGTCCTCGCTGGAGGACATCGTCGCAGTCCGCGCGATCGGCTGCGTCGGCGCGATCGTCGGCCGGGCGATCTACGAGAAGGGGATCGACCTGGCTTCGGCCATTCGCCATATCCAGGCGAGCTAGCAGGTCGGCGCCTGGGTCTTGCCGAAGTAGCGACTGTCCGTCCCGAAGAGCTTCGCCGACAGCGTCGCAACCCTGTCCAGCTCCAGGCAGCTCGTTGAGGCCGCGGACGTAGCCGTGGAAACGCTGTACGGCGGACCAAGCACGTAGTTGTCGTAGCCGGAGGAAGGGACGGACTGAGCGAAGTCGACCATGTCGGCGACTTGGGACGCGGGGAAGTTTGTACTGACCAGGGACGCGGCCTGGGTCATCAAGTCCGGAAGCCGGAGGACCATGGCGGGAGTGGTCATCTTGTGGGCAACGGCGAGCAGCAGTTGCTGCTGCCTGCCGGCGCGAGCCCAGTCGCTGTTGCCCGTGCCGTGACGAGATCGAGCGTAGGCAAGGGCGAGACGGCCGTTCAGATGGTGGGAACCCGCCGAGAGCTGAAACCCATAGGGAGATCCGTCGAGCCAGTCGTATGACGGATCGTTGATCGCCGACGGACTGATGATGTCGACTCCGCCCACCATGTCGATGAGATTCATGAAGCTGCCCAGATCCAGGACACCGTAGTAGTTGATCGGGACGCCGACCAGGTAGCTCACTTCTTTGACCAGCGTAGTGACCGGCTGGTCCGGCGACTTTAGCCAGCCGTTCTTCACGTAAGTCGGTATCGCGTTGATCTTGACCTGGCCCGTTCCGCCGTAGTACAGGGGATAGCCGGCGGTGTCTCGCGGGACGCTCACCATGGCTATGCGCTTCGTTTCCTTGTCGACGCTGACGACCATGAGCGAGTCGTAGAGCCGTTCCGTCCGAGTTGAGTACTGATCGAGTCCCGCAAGGAGAACCGTGATTCGCGAACCGCTCGCTGGCACCTGCGCGGCCTCGGCCCCACTTCCGCCGACGGCGAAGATGCCCAGATCCATCTTGTACGCGACGGAGAGGTACAAGGCGCCAACGGCATGGCTGCCCACGATCGCCACGACGAGAAGGGTAAGAGCCACGCGCTCCGTGAGCCGCTTGCCGGAGCGCATGTCGCCCGAGCGAAACGCGTGCAGGACGGAGATCAGGCGCCAGGCGCCGAGGCCCACTACCCCTACGAAGACGGCAGCCGCGGTCCCGGGATCGAGCAGCTCCGCAATCAGAACCGCGGGGCCTCGCTCGACGGCGAACGCAACCACGCCGGCCAGAGCGAGAGCGGGAATGGCGAACACCACGCCGCTGACCCGACGTCGGGCGTAGAACTGACCCAGACCGGGCCAGAGGAACGACAACAGCGCGGCCAGCGACGGAGAGACGGATCTCCCTGGATCCAACGATGTGGAATTACGCACAGGCAAACGACTCCAGTAGTGCCTCGGGGATGGGACCTTCTGGACGTCCGAGACCGGCGAAGCGTTACGCCTGCCAAGCGGGCAGGCGGATCACGCACAACTCGGCTAGGGTGCCAACATCGTGGCGCCACAGACGGTCAGCCCCGCGCCGTCCGTCGGACGCGAATCGACCGTTCGAGCGAGGTTGCCGACGCCCGGCGCCTCAGTCGACCTGCCGCCCTGCTACTCCTTGTGCGCTGCCTCCTGCGCCTTCTTGTGGGCCTCGATCACCTTCTCGGCGATGTGCTGCGGCACGTCCTCGTAGCGGTCCAGCGTGGCCGTGAAGGTCCCCCGGCCGCCGGTCAGTGAACGCAGTTCAGTGGCGTAGGTGAAAAGCTCGGCTTGTGGAACGCTGGCGGTGATGATCTGCACCCCGTCCTTGGTATCCATGCCCAGGACCCGGCCGCGGCGCCCGTTCAGGTCGCGGTTGACGTCGCCCATGTAGATCTCCGGGATCCGAATGACGGCCGTCATGATCGGTTCCATGAGAGCCGGCTTGCATTCGAGCACGCCCTGCTTGAGCGCCATCGAGGCCGCGATCTTGAACGACAGTTCGTTCGAGTCGACCGCATGGAAGGAGCCGTCGTACAGGGTTGCCTTGAAGTCGCTGAGCGGGTAACCGGCCAGGACGCCCTCGGCCGCCGTCTCGCGGATGCCCTTCTCGACGCCGGGGAAGAAGTTCTTGGGCACGGTGCCACCGACGACGTGCTCGGCGAATTCGACTCCGCCTCCCGGGTTCGGTTCGATTTCGATCCAGACGTCGCCGAACATGCCGTGGCCGCCGGTCTGCTTCTTGTATCGACCGTGGCTCTGTGCCCTGCCGCGGATCGTTTCCTTGTACGGGACCCGCGGCACCTTGGTGACGATGGCAGCACCGAACTTTCGCTTGAGCCGCTCGCCCAGGACCGCCACGTGCGCGTCGCCCATCGAGAGCAGCACCTGCTCGCCGGTCTCCGACCGTTCAATGCGAGCCGAGGGCTCTTCCTCGAGCATACGCTGGAGGGCCGAACCCATCTTGTCCAGGTCCGCCTTCGTCTGCGGCTCGATCGCCATCTGCAGCGTCGGAATGGGAAAGACGAGCGGGGCGAGCGTGTAGGCCTTCTCGTGGGAGGCCGAGAGCGTGTCTCCGGTGGCGGTCACTGTCAGCTTCGCCACTGCGCCGATCTCACCGGCATGCAACTGGCCGACCGTCTCCTGGTCCTTGCCGTGGAGGAGCAGCAGCTGGCCGATGCGCTCCGGCTCGCCGCGTGTGGAGTTCCAGGCCTGGCCCTGGCCCTGCATCGTTCCCGAGAGCACGCGCAGGTATGTCAACCGCCCGACAAACGGATCGGCGGTCGTCTTGAAGACGCGGGCGACAAGCGGGCCGGCCGCGTCTGGCAGGAGCTGGACCTCCTTGCCCTTCGAGTCCGCGGTGACTATCTCGCCAAGTTCCGCGGGTGACGGGAGGTAATGCACGATTGCGGCGGTGAGGGCCCGAACTCCGATGTCCTTCGACGCGCTGCCGACCAGTACCGGTGCCACCAGGCCCGACCTGACGGCCTTCTTCAGGCAGCCCTCTAGCTCCGCATCGGTGATCTCCTCGCCCTCGAGATACTTGGTCATGACGTCGTCGTCCGCCTCGGAGGCCGCCTCGATCAGCTGGTCGCGGCGGGACGCGACCTCGTCCGCCAGATTGGCCGGGACCGGCACCTCCGTTTGCTTGCCTCCCTGCTCCTGGTACGCCTTGCGATGAACCAGGTCGACGTAACCGGAGAACGACTCTGCCGTTCCGATGGCCACGTGAAGCGGCGCGATCTTCTGCCCGAAGGCGGTCCGGAGCGCGTCGACCGCGTTCCCGGGATTGGCGTTCTCGCGGTCGCATTTGTTGACGAAGAACAGGGCGGGTCGTCCGCCGGCACGGGCCAGGGCCACGGCCGACTCGAGGCCGGCCTCCACGTGCCCGGACGCGTCCATCAGGAGAATGGCGGCGTCCGTGGCTGCGAAGCCCTCGACGACTTCCGCTGCAAAGTCCGCGTACCCGGGAGTGTCGACGATCTGAACCCTCGTTCCCTCGTGATCCAGGCTCGCTACGGCGAGGGTCAGCGATTGCCTGCGCTTCTGCTCCTCGGGCTCGTGATCCAGGCTCGCCGTGCCGTCATCGACGCGGCCCAGCCGCGTGATCGCGCCGGCATCGAAAAGGAGGCGCTCGGCCAGCGTCGTCTTACCGGCCCCGGCATGGGCCGCAAGGACGACGCTGCGGAGGTGGGGGAGGTCGACGCTCTTTGTTGTCATCTGTTCTATCGATCCTCTGGTGGCACTAGATCGCGTCAAAGGCGCGGCGTTACGAGGGAGCCGGCCGCAGTCCGGTCATGATAGTCCGGCGGGCGCTTGCGGACGAGGATGCGGTGTCGGCCGTTTGGAGCTGGAACCTTGTGCCCGGCGTCCGAGGGTGACCGGCTCCGGGGCCAGCTTGAGCGGTATACTCCGACCGATGTCCGGACATTCCAAGTGGTCGCAGATCAAGCGCCAGAAGGGCGCCAACGACGTGAAGCGCGGTGCCGTCTTCACCAAGATGGGCCGTGAGATCAGCGTCGCGGCTCGGGCCGGCGGCGGTGATCCAGACGGCAACTTCCGTCTCCGCCTTGCGATCGAGCGAGCCCGCGCCATCAACATGCCACTCGACACGATCAAGCGAGCCGTAGAGAAGGCGACGGGCGGCGGCGAAGGCGAGCAGTTCGAGGAAATCACGTACGAGGGTTACGGCCCGGGCGGCGTGGCGATCCTGGTCGAGACGGCGACCGACAATCGAAACCGGACTGCAGCCGAGGTTCGTTCGATCCTGACCAAGGCCGGCGGGCAGCTGGCCGGCTCCGGGAGCGTGGCGTGGCAGTTCGAGCAGCGCGGCTTCATTACGCTCGCGCCCGGCGGGGACCCCGACGAGCTGGCTCTGACCGCGATCGACGCCGGCGCCGACGACGTCGACTCTTCCGGTGAGCAGGTCGAGGTCTACACCAGGCCGACCGACCTCGAAGCGGTTCGGCGGTCGCTCGAGAAGGCTGGCGTCAAGATCGAGTCGGCCGAGTTATCGATGACTGCCAAGAACACAGTTGAGCTCAACGAGTCGAAGGCCCGCCAGGCGCTCCGGCTGATCGACCTGCTCGAAGAGCAGGACGACGTCCAGCGGGTGACCGCCAACTTCGAGATCCCGGAGGCGCTCCTCGCCGAGGTCGGCGCGTGATCATCCTGGGTATAGACCCGGGGACGGCGATGCTCGGCTACGGACTTGTCGAGCGGACCGGGTCGCGTCTTCGGGCGGTCGACTACGGCGTTATCAGGACGCCGGCTCAGATGGACCTGCCGGAACGGCTCGAGTCGATCTATCTGGCCCTGACCGACTTGATCGAGCTGCACGTGCCGGCTCTTGTTGGGGTGGAGCGCCTGTTTTTCACCAAGAACGCCCAAACGGCGTTCGCCGTCGGCCAGGCCCGGGGCGTCGTGTTGCTCGCAGCCGCCACACACAACCTGGAAATTCGCGAAGCCACTCCGAACGAGGTGAAGGTCGCGACGGCCGGGAACGGGTCTGCTTCCAAGGCCCAGGTTCAGCGAATGGTGCAGGCAATCCTGGGGCTGTCGGAGCTACCGGAGCCGGACGACGCCTCCGATGCCCTGGCCATCGCGATCTGCGTGGCCAACCGCGAGCGGTCGGTGAGTCGAATCGCGACAGGCTCGCTCGACAAATCGGCGCTCAAACCTGCGCCGGGCGGAGTCACCCCGTACGAGAAGGCCGTCCGCGAGGCGCTGCGCCGCGAACGCCTCGGGATCGGGGCCGACGGGCAAGCCTCACGCCTGCCCAAATCCAGAACGGCTTCCTAGGAGCGCCGGGGCGTGATCGCCTCGCTGGACGGCCTCGTTGGCGCGGTCTTTGCCGATTCATTGATCGTCGAAGCCGGCGGCATCGGGTATCGCGTGTATGCGGCACCGTCGACCCTGGCTACATTGAGAGTGGGGGAGCGGGCCAAGCTATTCACCCATCATCTGATTCGCGATGACGCCCAGGCGCTCTACGGCTTCCGCAACCCCGAGGAACTGGGCTTCTTCGGCCTCCTCCAAACCGTGACGGGCGTCGGGCCGAAGGTGGCGCTGGCAATCGTCGGCTCGAGGCCGATCGGCGACCTCCAGCTGGCAATCCTGTCGGACGATCAGGCACGCCTCACGGCGGTTCCAGGCGTTGGCAAACGACTCGCTGCGCGGATCTGCCTGGAGCTCAAGGAGAAGGTCGCCGCTGCGGGCGTGGCAGCGGGTGTGGCCGCGGGTGGAGGCCCTGGGACCGGCGAGTCCGAGGTTGTGGCCGCTCTCCTGGCGTTGGGCTACTCCGCCGGCGAGGCGCGCCAGGCGTCCCGGGATGCCCTGGGGGACCTGACGATCGGTGCCGGCCTGGAGGATCGGGTCAAGGCTGCCCTGCGGACGCTCCTGAAGGGATAGTGGCGCCGCCCGTCGCTGCGCCACGGGGACATGGATCCCGCCGCGCCGGTCGTGTAGAACGCCCGTTCGATCTGGTATGATTCGTACATGAGCGAAGGCGCCCAGACCGACATCTCGCGAATACTCGCGCCGGCCGTCGCGGACGAGGCGGAGGTCGTCGTCGACCGGACGCTGCGACCCCGCACCCTCGACGAATACATCGGCCAGCGCGAGCTCAAGGCGAACCTCTGGATCCTGCTCGGGGCGGCCCGCCAGAGAGGGGACGCAGCAGATCACGTCCTGCTTCACGGCCCGCCCGGCCTTGGGAAGACGACCCTCGCCACGATTATCGCCCGCGAGCTGGGCGCCAACATCCGCTACGCAAGCGGCCCCGCGATCGAGCGGGCCGGGGATCTTGCCGCAATCCTGACGTCGCTCGACGAGCGCGACGTCCTGTTTATCGATGAGATCCACCGCCTCAACCGCGCCGTTGAGGAGATCCTCTATCCGGCGATGGAGGACTTCGCCCTGGACGTGATGATCGGCAAAGGGCCGTCGGCGCGAAGCCTGCGCCTGAGCCTCAAGCCGTTCACGATCGTCGGCGCCACGACCCGCGCCGGCCGGATCTCCAGCCCCTTGCGGGACAGGTTCGGCGCGACGTACCGCCTCGACTTCTACGATCTTGCGGACCTCACCGCCATTGTCGAGCGCTCCGCCCGGCTGCTGGACGTTGAGCTGAGCCCGGACGGGGCCACGGCCATCGCCAGGCGCGGCCGGGGGACACCGCGCGTGGTAAACCGCCTTCTGCGCCGCGTTCGCGACTACGCCCAGATCCACGGCGACGGCCGTGTCGACGCGGCCACGGCAGACAAAGCTCTCGCAGCCCTGGAGATCGACGACGCCGGCCTGGACGGTACGGACCGAAAGCTCCTGGCCGCGATCGTCCAGAAGTTCGGCAGCGGGCCGGTCGGGGTCCAGGCCCTGGCCGCAGTTCTTGCCGAGGAGCCGGAAACCGTGGAGGACGTCTACGAGCCGTTCCTGCTCCGGCTCGGCTTCCTGGACCGGACGCCGCAGGGCCGTATCGCCACGGACGGCGCTCGCCAGCACCTTGCCCGCCTCGGCTACGAGATTCCGCCTGCGCGTCGAGGCGAGGCAGAGCAACCGGCTCTGTGGGATGGGTCGACGGGCACGGACACCACAGTCAGCTGATGTCGAGCGCGTCCGATGGAGCCGGCGGTCCTCGCCCGTCACCCGCTTCTTTCGAGGTCCTCGGCCCCCCGCCGCCGGATGGCTCCACGCGCGCCCGACTGGGCCGGCTGACCCTGCGGCACGGCGTCGTCGAGACGCCGCAGTTCATGCCGGTCGGCACCAACGCCACGGTCAAGGCGCTCGATCCCGACGACCTTCGCTCCGCCGGCGCGACGATCATCCTGTCGAACACGTACCACCTCTACCTGCGCCCGGGCCACGAGCGCATCGCCGCCCTGGGCGGCCTGCACAGGTTCATGGCCTGGGATCGCCCGATTCTCACCGACTCGGGCGGCTTCCAGGTCGTCTCACTCGGCGAGCTGCGCAAGATCGACGACGAAGGCGTGACGTTCCAGAGCCATCTCGACGGGTCGTATCACCGCTTCACGCCCGAGCATTCGATCGCCGTCCAGGAGGCTCTCGGCGCCGATATTGCAGTGGCCTTCGACCAGCCCGTGCCGCCCGCCTCGACCGGCCTCACGGCAGTCGCCGAAGCGACCGCCAGGTCGAACGCCTGGGCAGGTCGATCGCTGGCCGCCCACACCCGGCCCGATCAGGCCATCTTCGGCATCGTGCAGGGCGGATTGGACCCTGCTCTTCGGGCCGAGTCCACGAAGGCAGTTTCTGGCCTGCCCTTCGACGGCATCTGCATCGGCGGCCTGGCCGGCGACGAGACGCCGGATCAGCGTCTGGCGACGCTGGACTTGGTCGTGGATCTGCTGGAAACGGATCCCCGACCGCGGTACCTGATGGGCCTGGGCTCGCCGGCGGACCTGCTCGAAGCGGTATGCCGCGGCGTCGACCTGTTCGACTCGGTGCTGCCGGCCCGCGTGGGCCGAAACGGCCAGCTGTGGGTTCCCGGCGGACGGCTGAACATGCGCAACGCCCGGTTCGTCGATGACCCCCGGCCCGTCCAGGAAGGCTGCCGTTGCCTGCTTTGCAGGAACTTCTCGCGGGCGTATCTCGCCCACCTGTTCCGCGCCAGGGAGCTCCTCGCGTACCGCCTGGCGACTTGTCACAACCTCAGCTTCACCCTAGACTTCATGGCCGAAATCCGCTCCGCACTGCGCTCCGGCACGTTCGCCGCGCGCCTGCCCGAGCTTCGGGCGTACGCCGATCCGTCAGGGTCGAGTGCATTGGCAGTGCAGCCGGAGTGAAGAGCTCAACCGTAGTCTGCAGCACCTGGAGGCGCATCAGATGGCCAGTCGAGACCGCCCCCATCGCCAAGAAAAGAAGAAGCCAAAGGACGCGTCCGCGAAGACCAAAATCCAGCCTCTACTGGAACCGCCGACAAACGTCGAGGTCTGGAAGCCCAAGCGGAAGCCGCGGACCGAAGAACCCGAGAGTTGAAACGCGGGCGAACGCCGTCGGGCGCGTCGCTCCGCTAATCCCCAAGGGACTGGAGCGAGGAGCAAGGTGGCGATGATCGAGCGAGGGGCCGAGGCCCGCGGCCCTGCCGGTGCCGGCACCGACCGAACGAAGGCCGTGGATGCGGCCATCCTGGCGATCGAGAAGCAGTTCGGGCGTGGCTCGATCATGCGTCTCGGCTCGTCCGAGCGTCAGGCCGTGGACATCATCCCGACCGGCTCCATCGCCCTGGACCTCGCCCTCGGCGTCGGCGGGATCCCGCGCGGGCGGATGACGGAGATCTTCGGCCCAGAATCGTCCGGCAAGACCACCCTCTGCCAGCACATCCTGGCCGAGGCGCAGCGCCGGGGTGGCGTGGTCGCGTTCATCGACGTCGAGCACGCCCTCGACCCGGGCTACGCCCGTTCCTGCGGCGTCAACGTCGATGAGCTTCTGGTCAGTCAGCCGGACACCGGCGAGGACGCGCTCCAGATCACCGAGACGCTCATCCGTTCGGGTGGCGTGGACTGTGTGGTTCTCGACTCGGTCGCTGCCCTGGTACCGAAGGCCGAGATCGAAGGCGAGATGGGCGACTCGTTCGTCGGCATCCAGGCCCGCCTTATGAGCCAGGCCCTGCGCAAGCTGGCCGGCGTCGTGAACCGCTCGAACACGGCTCTTGTCTTCACGAACCAGCTGCGCGAGAAGATCGGGGTCATGTTCGGCAACCCCGAGGTCACGCCCGGCGGCCGCGCCCTCAAGTTCTATGCAACCGTTCGGCTGGACATCCGGCGCATCGAGACTATCAAGGTCGGCACCGAGTCGGTCGGCAACCGAGTTCGCGTGAAGGTCGTCAAGAACAAGGTCGCGCCGCCGTTCCGGGTGGCGGAGTTCGACATCATGTTCGGCGAGGGCATCTCGCGCGAAGGCGGCCTCCTCGATGTCGGCGTGGCCATGAGCATCGTCAGCAAGACCGGCGCCTGGTTCACCTTCGGCGAAACGCGCCTCGGCCAGGGCCGCGAGGCGGCCAAGGATTTCCTCAAGTCGAACCCGGACGTCTCGGCCGAGGTCGAGAAGCAGATCCGCGGCAAGATTTCCGAGGTCTCACTGCCGGTCGAAGGTATCGAAGAGGCCGAGTAGACGCCCGTGCCCCGGCGTTCCGGCACCGAACGGCAGGAAGCGCGTCGGGCGCGACTTGAGAGCCATGCCGCCGAGACGGACCCGGCGATCGTCCTGAACGCGGCGGCGCGCTTCCTGGAGGCGCGTTCGCGTTCGGTCGACGAGGTGCGCCGCCACCTGGCGATGGCGGGGTATCCGGCGGCCCTCGTCGCAGCCGCCATCGCCCGGTTGATGGAGTTGGGCATGCTCGACGACCGGGCTTTCGCGCTGGCATGGGCGGAATCGCGAGATCGCGCCCGGCCGCGGGGGGCGACCGCCCTTCGACGCGAGCTGGGCCTCAAAGGCATCGACCGCGGGATCGTGACGGAGGTGCTCGCCGAGCGAAACGAGGCCGCCCTGGCGCAGGATTCCGGTGAGGAGAGCGGCGTCGCCGGCGCCGATGAGGTAGCCGCGGAGCGGCTGTTGGCGAAGAGCCGTGCCAGGCTCATGCGCGTCGCCGATCTCCGGGCCCGCCGCCAGCGCGCCTACGCGCTGCTGGCCCGCAACGGCTTCGATCCGGCGGTGTGCCGCGAGGTCAGCGCGCGGTTTGCAGCCGCGGAACCCGTCCCCGAGGACTGAAGTCCTGACTGACGGTCCAACCCCGGCGACGTCGAGCTCAGATTTCGGGCCCGGCCGACTCGTTTGCTGCGCGCGCCGTAGACTACGCGGCGAGACGAACAACGCGTCGCCGGTCCGTGAGCGGGCGGCGACGCCAGCTCGAATCAATGGCAACGCGGCTTCACTCGACTTCACCCGGGGAGCGGGCAGGGTCGGGGTTCGGGGCCGCTCCGACGAGTTTCTACGTACATCCGGTTGCGTCAGTCGACCGGATGGGAGGCAAATCCATATGGATACCGCCCTTGTGGCAGCCGCCGTCGTGGCCGCCTTTGCGGGTCTTTGTATCGGTTTCTTGGCCCGCGGCATCGTCGCCAACCAGGCCCTTCAAGGTGCCCAGGAGAAAGCAGCTCGGATCATTGCCGAGGCGCGAACCCAGCAGAAGGAACTGATCCTCTCTGCCAAGGATGAGAAGCTCCGGCTGCAGCACGAGGCCGAGAACGAAGCGCGCGCCAAACGAGCGGAGCTGTCTGCCCTGGAGAGCCGGCTGCTGGCCCGTGACGAGCAGCTCGACATGCGCGCCGACATGCTCGAACAGCGCGACAGGAAGCTGCTCGAGCGCGAGCGCGAGTTCGAAGGCAGCCGCCAGGAGCTGGCCCGCGCCCAGCAGGAGCAGGTGGCCGCGCTCGAGCGCGTCGGCGGCATGTCGGCGGCCGAGGCCAAAGCCCAGCTGCTGGAGGCGGTCCGCGATGAAGCGGATCGCGACGCCGTCCGTCTGGCCAAGTCCATCGAGCGCCAGGCGCGTGAAGAGGCCGAGGAGCGGGCCCGCGAGATCGTCATCACGACCATGCAGCGCATCGCCGCCGACCACACGGCCGAGCACACCGTCTCCGCCGTCCACCTGCCGAACGATGAGATGAAGGGCCGCATCATCGGCCGGGAGGGCCGCAACATCCGCGCCCTCGAGCAGGCCACTGGGGTCGACCTGATTATCGACGACACCCCGGAGACGGTGGTCATCAGCGCCTTTGACCCCGTCCGCCGAGAGGTCGCACGCTTAGCCCTGACGAAGCTGATGGCGGACGGCCGCATCCACCCAGGCCGCATCGAGGAGGTCGTGGCCAAGGCCCGGGCCGAGGTCGACCTCGCGATGCGCCAGGCCGGCGAGCAGGCCGTCTATGACGCCGGCATTCCGGCTCTGCCCTCCGAGATCGTCAAGCTCCTGGGGCGCCTCAAGTTCCGGACCAGCTACGGCCAGAATGTGCTGATCCACTCCGTAGAAACGAGCCGGCTCGCCGCGATCATCGCCGCCGAGCTTGGAGCGGATGTCCAGGCCGCAAAGGTCGGCGGGCTGCTCCACGACCTCGGCAAGGCGGTCGACCACGAGGTCGAAGGTCCGCATGCCCAGATCGGGGCCCAGATCGCCCAGCGCCACAATCTCTCGCCCAAGATCGTGAACGCTATCGCCGCGCACCACCAGGAAGTCGACTTCGCCTCCCAGGAGGCGCCGATCGTGCAGGTTGCCGACGCAATCAGCGCTTCGAGGCCGGGCGCTCGCGGCGAAGGGGTGGAGACCTACGTCCGCCGACTCGAGGATCTCCAAGCCATCGCGGACAGTTTCGAAGGGGTGGAGAGAAGCTTCGCGGTCCAGGCCGGACGTGAAGTCCGCATCCTGGTCAAGCCCGATCAGATCGACGACGTGACCGCGACCCGATTGGCCCGCGACGTCGTCAAGAAGATAGAGGCCAGCCTGACCTACCCGGGCCAGATCAAAGTGACGGTCATCCGCGAGACGCGGGCCGTCGAATACGCCAAGTAGCCGTCCGTGGCAACGACTGGGGGCGCACCGCGGCCGGCCGCGCCGGACCGCAAGGTCTGTCGGATCCTGATGGTCGGCGACCTCATCGGGAAGCCCGGGCGCCTCGCCCTCGAAGCGATCCTGCCGGATCTTCGACACGAGCGGGACATAGCCTTCGTCACCGCCAACGGCGAGAACGTCGCCGGCGGGATGGGCTTGACCGCGTCAACGGCCGAAGCGCTGTTCAAGGCCGGCGTGGACGTCATCACCTCGGGCAACCACATCTGGGACAAGCGCGAGATGTACCAGACCCTCGAGCAGGAAGAGCGTATCCTGCGGCCCCACAACTACGGCACCGACGGCATTCCGGGCCGCGGCTGGGGCATCTTCCACGGCGAGGATGGCACAGAGATCGCCGTCCTCAACTTCCAGGGCCGGACGTACATGACTCCCATTGAGAACCCCTTCACCGAGTTCGATCGGCTCGTAGATCAGGCCTCCGAGCCGCTGCCGCCGGTTCGAGTCGTCGACTTCCACTGCGAGCTCACGAGCGAGAAGAACGCCTTCGGCATCTACCTCGACGGCCGGGTCAGCGCGGTCGTCGGCACGCACACTCACGTCGCCACGGCCGACGAGCGGATCATGCCCAAGGGCACGGCCTATCAATCGGACCTGGGCATGGTTGGGCCGGTACACAGCGTCATAGGTTTCGACCCGGCCACGGTCCTGCCACGCTTCATCAACGGCCTGCCGACACGCTTCGAGGTCGCGACCGGGCCGGTGGTCTTCAACGCCTGCCTTATCGACGTGGACCCGGCAAATGGCCGGGCCGTCGCGGTCGAGCGCATCCAGCGTATCGTCGAGGTCTGACGTGCCCGAGGATCGGACGGGGGCCCACCTGGAGGCCCGGCGTAGGGCCGCCCCGAATGGCCGGGATCCGGCCGCCCCCCAAGATGGCGGGCGCGATGAGCTCCGCGGCGACACCGGCTCCTTCCGACTCAGCTATCGCGCCGGGGGAGCTACCGGCGGCCAGCCAGTTGCTCCCGAATACCCGTCTCGGGTCGATCTCCATACCCACAGCTGCCGGTCGGACGGCATCCTGGAGCCACGTGTCCTGGTTGATGCCGCGGCTGCGACGGGAGTTCGAGTCCTGGCTCTTGTCGACCACGACACCCTGGCCGGCGTCCGCGAGCTGAGCTCGATGGGGGCGCGGGGGCTTCCGCTCGATCTCGTGCCGGGCGTAGAGATCAACACCGTCGCCGCGGGCGTCGGTGGTCTCTCGGAGGGCGAGCTTCACATCCTCGGTCTTGGAGTTGACCCGGACGACGAAGCCTTCGAAGCCGCCCTGGAGAGCCAGCGCCGGTCGCGCTCCGCTCGGTTCTCGAAGATCGTCGCCCGTTTGCGCGAGCTTGGATTGCCCATAGACGAGGGCGTCGCCGCGCTCCGGACCGCGCCCGGGAGTTCGCTGGGCCGCCCGCAGGTTGCCCGTCTCCTGGTCGCGGCCGGATACGCGCCCTCTGTTGACGCGGCGATGCGAGACCTGTTGGCCCATGGCAGGGCCGCGTACGTTCCACGGCAGGGCCTCGGGCCCGGCGAGGCCATCGCGGCCATCCGGGCCGCGGGGGGCCTGCCGACGCTGGCCCATTTCCCCGATGCTCCTGCGAGGCGCGATCTGGTCGTGGATCTCATCGCCGTGGGCTTGGGCGGGCTGGAGGTCCACTATCGCCACTTCGACCGGGAGACCGTGGGAGAGATGGCCGGGCTCGCCCGAACGCTTCGCCTGGTTCCAACCGGCGGAAGCGACTATCACGGCGACGACGAGACCTACGCCCAGGCCCACGCGACGCTCTTCGTCCCGGACGAGGATGCCGCAGCGCTCCTTGGAGCCCTGGGGCGGGGGTTGGGCGGGCCGGCGGCGGGAGCAAGGAGTGCGCCGTGACGAACGGATCTACGGCAGCGCTTGCCGCCGGTCTCACCGCAGCGCCGCTTGAGGGGAGTCCTACCGCGGCGCCGTCCGTGGTGCCCGGTCTTGTCGAGTTTCGGCCGGAGACATACAGCCTGCCAACCTTCTTCATGTGGACTCTCGGCTGTCAGATGAACCAGAGCGACTCGGAGGAGATGGCCGGCCAGCTCCTGGCCGCAGGTTGCGGCCGCGCACGTTCTATGGAAGAGGCCGACCTGGTCGTGATCAACACCTGTGCCGTGCGCGAGCATGCCGAGGCGAAAGTGATCGGACGCCAGGGGCTGCTTGCCGATCTGAAGCGAACGCGGCCGGGCATGAGGGTCGTCCTTACGGGCTGTGGCGTCCGTGAGGCCGAGCGAAGCGGCCTCGCCCGGCGCTTTCCCGCGGTCGACATGTTCCTTCGACCAGACGAGGAGCCCGAACTTGCCCTGCGACTGGGCCTCGTCTCGGCGCAAGCCCCGATCGGCCTCCACCTTCCCACGGCCGCTACGACCGTGCTGAGTGGCCGACCGGTCAGCGCCGCCGACCGCCTGGCCGCGTCTCGGGCCAGCGCCCTGGCCGAGGGTCGGGTCGCTCGCGCCTCGACGATCTCGGCCTGGCTGCCGATCGTCTACGGCTGCGACAAGTCATGCACCTATTGCATCGTCCCCTTCAGCCGCGGGCCGGAGCGCAGCCGGCCTTTCGACGACATCTTGGCCGAGGCACGAGAGATCGCCCGGGCCGGCTACAAGGAACTGACGCTCCTCGGCCAGAACGTCAACAGCTACGGCCACGACCTGCCCGCCGAAGCCCGCTTCGGTCACATCGCCACCGAACGCTCGGCAGGGCGCCACCTGGACCTGCGATCCCGACCCGATCTGGCCGAGCTGCTGTGCGCCATCGACGCCATCCGGGGCGCCGACCGCAGGCCGGCGATTCCACGCCTGCGCTTCATCACCTCCCATCCATGGGACCTGTCCGACCGATTGATCGATGCGATGGCGTCCTGCGAGTCGGTAGCCGAGCATCTGCATTTGCCGATCCAGTCCGGCGACGACGCGATGCTCGTGCGGATGGGACGCCAGTACACCGTCGCCCACTACAAGGAGCGGCTTGCCCGGATCCGAGCCGCCGCACCCGGCATGGCCGTTTCTACGGACGTGATAGTGGGCTTCTGCGGCGAGACCGAGGAGCAGTTTCAGGCAACGCTCGCGGCTCTGGACGAGATCCGCTTCGATACCGTCTTCGCCGCAGCCTACTCGCCGCGGCCGGGGACGCCGGCCCTTCGCATGGCCGACGACATCCCGCCGGCAGTGAAGCGCCGCCGCCTCAACGAGCTGCTTGCCCGCCAGGAGAAGATCGGCCTGGAGCTCAATCAGAAGTGGCTGGGCCGGGAGGTCGAGGTTATCGTTGAACGCGTCATGCCGCCGCGACGCAATGCGGTCGATGAGGCCGACACCACCTCATCGGCGGACTCCAACCTGGAAGACGTAGACGCGGGCATCCCCGACCTTGCCGGTACGGCAGGGGAGGGGAGCGTCGCCGTCGCCGGCCGGACTCGCCATAACAAGCTCGTCCACCTGGCCGCCGATCCTGCGACGCTTGGATGCGCCCTGACCGTCCGGATCGAGCATGCCGGCCCGTTCGCGCTGCGCGGGCGAGCTGTGTCCGGCGCGTCGTAGCGTGGCCGATCCAGTGGTGCCGCCCCTGGTCGTGCTGGCCGGTGCTACGGCCAGCGGCAAGACGGCGCTCTCGCTCGGACTGGCCGAGGAACTCATTGCGCGCGGCATCCCCGCCGAGATCATCTCCGCGGACTCCCGCCAGGTCTACCGGGGCATGGACATCGGCACGGCTAAAGCGACCGCCGAAGAGCGGGCTCGCGTCCCCCACCATGGCTTGGACCTCGTGGACCCGGACCGGCCATTCAGCGTCACGGACTTCACGGCCCATGCGTCCGCGGCGCTGGCGGGCATCGCCGAACGTGGCGCAATCGCCATCCTTGCCGGCGGCACCGGCTTCTACCTCCGATCCGTGGCTCGGGGCCTGGCGGTCGACGAGCTGCCCTGGGACGCCGAGGTTCGTACCTCTGTCGAGGCTCGGCTGGTCGCGGACGGATTGCAGGGGCTCGTCGCGGAGCTGCGCGATCTGGCACCGAGCCGCGCTGCCGGGCTGGACCTGCGGAACCCTCGGCGCGTAGTCCGCGCCCTCGAGATCGCCCGACTCCGCGGAGATGCGCCACTCCCCGAACCTCGGGGGTACGGGCGGCCGGTGCGATGGCTCGGGTTGGCGGTTGACCAGCCGGTTCTCCGCGAGCGCATCCGAGTCCGCGCCCGCGGCCAGTTCGAGGCCGGCCTGATCGAGGAGACACGCACCCTCACCGCTCGCTTCGACCCGTTGCAGCCCAGCTTCTCTGGGATCGGCTACGCGGAATCCATTGCCGTCATCGATGGGCGCCTATCCTACGAGGAGGCGATCGCCGGGGACGCCCGCCGGAACGTCCTCCTCGCCCGGCGCCAGGCGACGTGGTTCCGCCGCGAGCCCGACATCTACTGGCTGGACGCCACCCACGGGTTGCCGCTCACGGCCGCCCTTTCCGCGACCCTGGACTATCTCCGCACATAGGGCCGGCGCGGCTTCGGCTACCTCCGCACACGCGTCGCAGGTGCTGGGTCGCGGGTGCCGACCTGCCTTCGGCTATTCTGAGCCCGTATGACGAAGGATATGATCGATCTGACGGCGCCAGTAGAGCGGGCCTTTCTCGTGGCAGTAGATACCGGCGACGACCCCGGCTGGACGGCCGAGGAATCGATCGGTGAGCTGGCCAGCCTGGCCGACACGGCGGGTGCCGAAGTTGTCGGCGCCGAATGGCAGAACCGCCGTCATGTGGACCCGAACTTCTACGTCGGCAAGGGTAAGGTCGACGAGCTGGTGGCTGCCCGATCGGAGACCGGCTACACGGTCCTGGTCACCGACGACGAGCTTTCGCCCGCTCAGCAGCGCGCCCTCGAAGAGGCCGTGAAGACCAAAGTCGTCGATCGCTCGAGGCTCATCCTCGACATCTTCGCCCAGCACGCCCAGACGCATGAGGGCCGCCTCCAGGTGGAGCTGGCCCAACTCGAATACCAGCTGCCGCGCCTCACTCGACTGTGGACCCATCTTTCGCGGACCGGCGGCGGGATCGGCACCAGAGGCCCGGGCGAGTCGCAGCTCGAGACGGACCGGCGCATCGTCCGCGACCGCATCAAGAAGCTGAAGGAACGGGTCGAACAGGTCGCCGAACAGCGACGGACGGCCGGCCGCGCCCGCGACCGCCGGCTGTTTCCGACGGTCGCGATCGTCGGCTATACCAACGCCGGCAAGTCGACGCTGCTGAACGCTCTGGTCGGCCAGGAAGTGGTGAAAGCAGAGGACCGGCTTTTCGCCACGCTGGACCCGACATCCCGGCAGGTCAAGCTGGGCGACGGCCAGACGGTCATCGTGACCGACACCGTCGGCTTCATCCACAAGCTGCCGCACCAGCTCGTCGACGCTTTCCGCGCCACGCTCGAAGAGGTAACCCGAGCGGACGTTCTACTGGAGATCGTCGACGCCTCGGACCGCCACTTCGCCGAGCATCGAGCTACCGTTCAGACAGTTCTCGAAGAGCTCGGGGCCGGGGAGAAGCCCCGTCTCGTGGCCTTCAACAAGGCCGACCTGATCGAGGCGGCTGCCCGCAACGGCGACACACCTGCACCGGCGATAGCCGGCCAGGTTCTCATTTCAGCCGTGACCGGCTACGGCATGGAGACGCTCAAGGCTGAGCTTTCCGCGCTGCTTGCATCGCTCTGGGTGGACGTGGACGTGGCGATCCCGTATCGGGCAGGCGAGTTGCTGGCTCGAGTCCGAGAACGCGGGACGGTCGAACTCGACTATCGCTCGGCCGACGTCCGCGTCAGCGGCCGAGTCAGCCCGCCGCTGGCCGGCGAGCTCGAGGCCGTGGCCGTGAGATGGGTTGAGACTCTCCGCAACGGGAACGAAGACTCCCGGGACGACTAAGACTGTCCGGACGCGCTGCTGCGACCTTTTGCCGCTTACGCCCGGAGCACGTGCCGCTCCTTGCTAGCCCGGCCGGGGAGGGTATTCCAGAACGCCCGTTCTCATACAATCGCCACAGGCCCGGCGCAGGCACGAGCCTTGTTGGCACGGCGTGGACAAGTTCCAAAACTTCACTGGCAACGCCCGAAACTGGTGGATAAGCCACTTCCTCGCAGAGGTCGCCGGCCCTAGATTCTGTCTTGCCCGGAGGGGCCAGCGAGATCGACACCAAGCCAGCGGTTTCGACGGAAACGGTGCCAACGATCTGCGTGAAGGTTCTCGGACCCGCAAGGGTGCCTGGATCTAATCGAAGAACGAACGCCGCGGAAGGCGGAATGTAGAGGGCCTGGTGGCAGGTTCGGCAGTGGCCGGAGCGCAGGTCGCCGCTCGAGCGAAGAGTCCTCGGACGCTTTGCTCGCGGAGACAAAAGCGGCCAGAACACGCGGATCCGCAGAACGATCGAACCGGTTCCTCTGGGCGTTTTGCTGTGAGCCGGCCGGTCGCAGGAGACCCGCGGCAGCCCGAACGGGGCTGTCCGGCAAGCGGGGTAGGGGACGGAGGCAGTATCCTCGGCCGCAGTTCCTTCAGCAGCCAGGACATCAATGCCGCCCCCCAGCCCAAGCGTCTGGATAATCGTTCCGACCTACAACGAGCGCGAGAACGTAGGCCCCATCGCCGACGCCATATTGGGCATCGTCCCCGACGCTCACATCCTGATCGTCGATGACGGATCTCCAGATGGCACGGGGGAGCTGGCCGACGAGCTGGCAAGGGCGCAGCCGGCAATCGCCGTCCTTCACCGGACGGCCAAGGAGGGCCTCGGGCGAGCGTACGTCGCGGCGTTCAAGGACCTTGTTGCCCGCCAAGCGGACATAATCGTCCAGATGGACTCCGACTTCAGCCATCCGGTCCGGTTCTTACCGTCTCTCCTCGAACCGCTGCGGGCCGGCAGGGCAGATCTCGTACTTGGGTCCCGTTACGTCAAGGGCGGCCACATCCCACGCTGGAATATCCTCCGGCGCCTGGTGAGTCGCGGTGGGAGCGTCTTCGCTGGCCTGGTCCTGCTGATGCCGTATCGGGACCTTACGGGCGGGTTCAAGGCGTGGCTAACGCCCGTTCTACAAGACATCGATCTCGATCACCTCCATGCCGGGGGCTACGCCTTCCAGATCGAGACCACCTTCCAGGCACGCCTGGCCGGTGCGCGCATCGTCGAGGTGCCCATCACGTTCGAGGAGCGACGTGCCGGCACCTCGAAGATGAGCATGAACATAATCCTGGAGGCCTTTGGCCTCGTCCTGGCGCTGCGGCTGAAGAACCTGCGCAGGCGAAAGCGCCGGTTGAGCGATCAGGCCGCATGACCGGGAAGTTCGCCTCGAAACCCATCGAACCCGCCGCCCGACAAGCGTATAGAACGGTTGTTGCGGTCTCGTGCATCGCTATCGAAATGGGAGGCCAGGCGACTGTGGGCGGTCCGGAGAGATGGCTGCGACTGCGGCGATCAATTCCGAAAGATGTGGAAAGACCGGTTGTCGCCAAGCGCGAACCGGCATAGATTAGGTCTTGCCCGGAGGGGCCACGAAAACCGAACGACTCGACCGATTCTCGGATCGGCCGAACGATGCGGGGTCGCGGTTCTTTCGGGCGTTTCGTTGCCCTCATCCAGTCCAGCAACGGAGCAGCTCCCTCTCTGCGTCTACTGCCGATAAGAGAGGTTATGTCCGTTTCACCACCAGGACGCCGTAAACGCCCGAAAGACGTGCCGATGGAGGCCCGAGTCCTACTTCGCTCGGCCTGACCGCCAGGCTCTCGCGCCCCATCACGGTTGGTGCATGACTCTATGCGATCTGGGCGTGGATCTGCCTGCCACAGGAGGCGATGTACTCCTGGCTGTGGTTGTTCATGCGCAAGGAGGAGCGTTAGGCGCCCGGGCGCTAGTCCGTGATCATCTCGGCCAGGAGTTCCTGTGCCTGGAAGAGGTTGATGCCGCTCGCAAGGAGATCGAGCAGGGCTCGCATCGTGCCTTCCTCCTCGACCTGCTCGTCGATGAACCACTGCAGGAATTGGAGGCCTCGATGGTCTCCCGCCTCGACCGCGACGGTGGCCATCGCGTTGAACTGGCCCGTGACCTTGACCTCGCTGGCCAGGGCAGCCTGAACCGCCTCGGTGGCCGACTTGTAGTGGGTCGTTGCGGCGGGTAGCCCGGGCAGTTCGAAGTCGAGTTCGTTGTCGAGCAGGAAGGCCATGATCTTCGACGCGTGGCCCGCCTCCTCGACCGACTGTTCGCGGAAGAGCTTGGCCCATTTGCGGAGGCTTTCTCGTTCGAAGTAGAGCGAGATGCCGAGGTACGCCTGGTGCGCCCCGAGTTCGGTGGCCACCTGGGCGACGAGAAGCTTGCCTAGTCGCTCGCTGATCATCCTGTCCCCTTTCGCGGCTCGGCCGCGGCACTTATGTCTTCGTAGGTCGGGCGGATCCGGTGATTGCGCTGACTACCGGGACGTCGCAGCCGCAGGACCCGCCGATCGTTCTCTCGGATTGTCCCACCGGTGTCACCTTCGGGCGTTTGACGAAGGCTCTAGGTCGCGCCAAGCTCAACGCCGACACGTCGCGGAGGATGGCATGGCGATTCAGCCCGATAGCCGGCTTCAGATGGCTGATGCCCAGGCCGAGTTCAACCGGGCCCATCCCGAGTTCGACGCAACCCACTCCCTTGACGAATTGCGGGCGAGGGAATACGGGCGCCTGGATCGAGGGGGGCACGTGTTCCTGGACTACACCGCCGGTGGGCTCTACGCGGAGTCCCAGGTTCGCGCCCACGCCGAGCTGCTGTTGGGGGGCGTCTTCGGCAATCCGCACTCCACGAACCCTGCCTCCCTGGCAATGACCGGCTGGGTCGAGCGTGCCCGCGCCTACGTGCTGGAGTTCTTCAACGCCTCGCCCGACGAGTACGTCGTGTGCTTCACCCAGAACGCGAGCGGCGCGCTCAGGCTGGTCGGGGAGGCTTATCCGTTCTCCCCGGACGGCCGGTATCTGCTGACTTTCGACAACCACAATTCCGTCAACGGCATCCGCGAGTTCGCGCGGGCGAAGGGCGCCCGCGTGACGTACGCGCCGGTGATCCCTCCCGACATGCGGATCGACGAGGATCGACTGGCGGCCTATCTCGAAGATGTCGGGACGGGATCGTGTGATCTCTTCGCTTACCCGGCCCAATCCAACTTCTCCGGCGTTCAGCACTCGCTCGAATGGATCGCGCGTGCGCAGGACCGAGGCTGGGACGTCCTGCTCGACGCGGCGGCGTTTGTCCCCACCAATCGGTTGGATCTGGCCCGCTGGCACCCCGATTTCGTTCCTGTGTCCTTCTACAAGATCTTCGGATACCCGACCGGAGTGGGTGCGTTGGTCGCCCGCAAGACGGCGCTGAGGAAGCTGCATCGTCCCTGGTTTGCCGGCGGCACGATCACCGTTGCGTCGGTCCAGGGCGATCGTTTCTACATGCAGGAGGGCGCTGCGGCGTTCGAAGACGGCACGTTGGATTACCTCTCGCTGCCGGCGATCGAGATCGGCTTGCGCCACATCGACCAAGCGGGGCTCGACTTGATCCACACGCGCGTGCACTGCCTGACCGACTGGTTGCTCG
>Ga0209777_10000427_pt1 | contig 70388 bp, 55 predicted proteins | sample FrelakmetHBP12HB_FD_187147 | JGI IMG/M metagenome (GOLD analysis project Ga0209777, IMG submission 187147) | Freshwater lake sediment microbial communities from the University of Notre Dame, USA, for methane emissions studies -HBP12 HB (SPAdes)... | ecosystem: Environmental > Aquatic >...
GTGTAGTGGTAACAGATTCGAGGCGGCGGACCGCCGGAATGGATGTAGGCGATCAGGTAGACACAATCCGAGATGTCGACCACACCGTCGCAGTTCGCGTCGCCGACCCCCTTGTGCGGTTGCGGAGGCGGACCCCCGAATACATAGTCATAGAGGTAGTATATATCACTGATATTAATGTCACCACTATTATCGGCATCGCCACGGGCCACCGCCATTAGCGCACGATCGGCATTGACGCGCCCCCAGCCGACGAAGTCGTCGACTCGCGAGGTGTCGTCCGGAGGAGCGAGAGTATCAAACTGAGCGCGTTCAGAAGAGTAGCGAATGATCTTCCGCATTTGTTCAGTATGGTTGTTCCACCAGATGGATCGCAGGTCTGGGCGTCTCAGGAGAATGAGAGCGGCAATTCCCGAGACCTGTGGGCAGGCGGCTGAGGTGCCGGCAAACCTGCAATTGTAATCGGGATCAACACCTCCGCAGCCGTGCGGTCCATTGCTGTAGCCAGCCGAACCCTGTCTGTCGAGTATCCAGAAATTGCCCCAACTTCCGTCGATGCTGGCACTGGGAGCCATTACGTCCAATTCAGGACCGAAGTTGCTATAAGTCCATTGATGGTCCAGACTGTCGGTGGCGCCTACGGCAAGTACCGTCGGATGGTTGGACGGAAAGTTGACCCAGGAAGTGTCATTCCCAGCAGCGAACACAACGACAGTGCCATAAAAATCGGCGTATGTCAGTGCATCGCAGATCGCGTACCATCCAGGCGGTGTCGACCCGCTCCAACTACAAGACATGACCGCTGCCCCCAAGTCAACTGCATCTTCGATGGCCCTCGCGACTACCCACTCCGGTGCAGGAAAGCTATGTGGGCCGTCCGTAAAAATCTTGTGGGCAATGATCCTGACTCTCTCGCTTGGGCGCACGACACCTGAGAGACCAGTCGCATTACTGGTCGTCGCAGCTATGATGCTGGTGACCGCAACTCCGTGGCCGGGAAGCCCGACGGGCGAGACGTCGGAGTCGCCCGAATTAGTGGAGTCCATCGTGGAATAATCCCACGCGCGAGCAACACGAGACCATGGGAAGTCTGGGTGAGCCTCAAACCCATCGTCGAGTATAGCAACCAGCAGCGTATCTGCGCCGGCAATCGTGTAATCAAACGCTTCATCGAGGTCGATATCGACATCGGCTGGTCCACCAAACTGTCCGGTGTTCTTGAAATACCACTGGTTCGACCAGTATGTGTCGTTCGGATTATAGTTCGGCTTCAACGGTAGAATAAAGCTTGGGAATGCATTCACGCTCATATCTGAGACAGAAATTTCAGTGGCAATATCCAAAGGTAGTGCGGTGTCGTGAGCAGAAAGGCGGAAAACCTGATATCGAGGATTGCGAAAAAGGGTCAATACCGGAATTAGGCCACGAGCGGAGCGAATGGAGTCGATCTGATCCAGTGACACGGCGTCATTGAAGTGAACGACAACATGGTTTGTGATGTAGACGTCCTCCCCTCTCGGATTAGAGAAGACGGGATAGGCAAAGGCGATATCCGGTCTTGCGTTCAGAAGCGCGACGACTGAAAGAGGGTCAACGCCATCGGAGAGGTGAACCACATAGAAACCACCCCACAATTATTCCGGCTCTTTAGAAGGATCGATTGAGGCATCGGATGTAAGGATACTCTCCCAATTCGTGAACCGGGAAGAGTCCACCATGACAGTGATGCGATCAGGCACAACGGGAAGTTGGACAGGACCTTCCCGCCCCTGATACTGCAGAGTACGTTGTGACGCCATCAGAAGCAACGGCGTCAGTACAATTAGAAGCATGATGCTTTTCATGACATTCTCCTAATGGTAGAAAGGCTTTGGGTTGATTTTGGCTACTCGAGGGTATTCCCCCCGGCGGGCAGTGAACAGAGAGATGGCTTTGGTTGCGAGATCGATTCTGAATATCTCGCAGCACAGAAAAGTCTCGTAAACGATACCTATTAACTCCTTGCCGTCAGGCGTAAACTGGATAAACGCCGGCCTGAAGGGACGAGATATTCCTGGGACGGTCGTGTGATCGATATAGTTGGTCGGGGTTTGAGTGGAGAAATCAAAGATGTCCAGACCTCCCACATTGGGATTGTCCCAGGGATCATAGTAGTGGAGAAAGGCGCGCCTGCCGTCAGGATGCACTGAGATGTTGGTGTAATTGGCGTCTGCAAAGTGCAGGGATTTCATAACCTTTCTCACCTTGAGACTGTCCGTGTCAACCAGAAAGAGCCAATTGTAGTAAATCATCAGCATCCATTTACCGTCGCCGCTGAGTTCCATTGGCGCGGGCGGAACACGCTCTCCCAGACTATCGGACAACGCGACTGAGCGTTCAACGGGAGGTGTCACGCTCAGATCAAGTACATATAGCAGCGTGTCGTAGTCTGCGCCAGGGATGCCGTAGATGATGTAAAGGAGCGGCCTGGTCGGATGGAATCTCCCCCAGAAGTAGGTGATCGGCTTGTGATAAACGACCGAAAGCGAGGGGACTCGAAGAACCCAAATCTCCTGCGAAGCCTTTACCACCAGATACTGCTCGTCGGGCGACAACACCACCTCATAGCCTCTGTGCTGCCAGTCCGATGCGATTGTATCCCCGGTCGACTCCTTGATTATGCGGGTCACACGACCGGTCGCGTAGGTGTACTCACCGTCGTGCGAGAAAGCCAAATCCCGGTAAGGCTCGCCAGGATACCAGACAGAATCGAGTATCTCCCCGGTGCGGGCGTTGAAGGTCAATACAGAGACCGGTGGTTGAACGTAGCTGTAGAGTAGCTTGTAGTACGGCTCGGGTTTGTTGTCGGGGCCGTTGGACTTGTCCGAACAACCGAAACCTGCCGCCAAAACCAGCAGGATGAACAAGAACAAAATCTGATTCTTCACATAAATACCCTCCTATGGTTGGTTAATGCATTCGAGAGCGCCGGCAGGAATCCGTTCCTGCCGGAACATCAAGCCAGTCAAGGTCGTCAGGAAGGGATTCCTGACGACGCCTGAAGAAAGTCGATTTTTCACATAGATACCCTCCCATGGGTAGGTGATACGCAACATCCGCGACCGGATCGTCTGCCGGTCGTCGCCATTTCAATGCTGAGAACAAACTCCGTTGTCTGGCGAGTTTATACTAAGATGACGCGGGAGGCGTTGATTTGTCAAATCGAAAATAGCAATTTCTGCGATTATTGAGCGTATGGTCGGGATGGACTGCTGATGGAGACGACGCGATTTTGGCATTGGCATAAAAAAACCGTGTCAAAGCTCCCCAATTAGCTCTGACACGGACGGACCTTGAACCCCTCTTTTGGTTAGCCCCGATAGTTTGCCCCGAAGTCTCCTGCCCGTTTTCTCGCTACCCCTTTGGATTCTTGCCCATTGTTTATGCAATACTCGTACCGAAATCTGTGGGAATTCGTAACCGTTTAATTGGCAATGAGAACGAACGCAAATCAATCGCGCGAGCGGATTTAATTCCCTTGACCAATACCAGAGCGGAACTAACTCTGAAACAATCGTTTCAGTCTGACGACAATTCGGCGTAGGTGGGAGTAGAGAGATAGCGCTCGCCGGTGTCGCAAACGAAGGTGACAATCAGTTTGTCTTTGCTCTCGGGTCGTGAAGCAATTTTGATTGCCGCAGCGACATTCGCGCCGGCCGAAATGCCCATCAGGATACCTTCCTGACGGACGACTCTGCGAGTGATTGCAATGGCTTCGTCATTTTCCACGGTCAGGATTTCGTCGGCAAGTTCCTGCTCGAAAATGTCCGGTTTGAAGCCGGCGCCGATCCCCTGAATTGGGTGCAGCCCTCGGATGCCTTTGGTCAGAAAGGGGGACGCTGCCGGTTCAACAGCGATCATCCGCAGACCCGGCTTGCGGGTCTTAAGGACTCTTGCGCAACCGGTGAACGTGCCACCGGTGCCGATTCCCGACACGATAATGTCAACTTTGCCGTCGGTGTCGTTCCAGATTTCTTCGGCGGTGGTCTTGGCGTGAATCTCCGGATTGGCCGGGTTGTTGAACTGCTGCGGCATGTAGTACTTCGCGTCACCCGCGGCCAATTCCTCGGCGCGTTTGACGGCTCCGGGCATTCCTTCCGGTCCCGGTGTCAGCACCAATTTGGCGCCAAACGCCTTAAGCAGGTTCCGTCTCTCAACCGACATGGTCTCCGGCATAAAGAGCAATAACCGATAGCCCTTGATCGCACAGACAAATGCCAGCGCGATACCGGTGTTGCCGGAGGTTGGTTCGACTATGATCGTATCCTTACTGATCCTGCCCTGTCGTTCGGCGGCCTCAATCATTGCCAAACCGATACGGTCTTTCACTGAAGAGCAAGGATTAAACGATTCCATCTTGCCGACGACACGACCCGGCAAACCGCCTGCCACTCGGTCAAAGAAAACCAGCGGCGTGTTGCCGATCAAATCGGTAATGCAGTTTGCGATCTTCATAACTCTCCTTTGAGCGGTCTCAAATAAAGTACATCTCCGATGACAAACCAGCGGATTGGATTATGTCGGCCAGCGTTATCGATCGCAGATTGCTTTGCAGTTGCTCCAGTTGCCTGTTGACGACTTTGATCAACGTCTGGCCGACTGGATCTCCGTTGTTCATTCGCTCTGACAGTGTAGCCGGAACGGCGAATTCGGAAGCTCCTTCGCAGGCGAAAATCACGTCCGCCAAGGTTATCTGATCGGGCGGACGAGACAGATAATAGCCTCCGCCTGCGCCTCGGACTGATGTGACAATCTCGGAGGCCTTCAGGCGCGAAAAGATCAATTCCAGAAATCGCAAAGGAATATTTTCGCCGGTAGCGATCTCTTTGACACCCACATGGCCGCCGCGAGCATTGATCGCGAGATGGACCAGAGCGCGTATTCCGTAAAAGGACTTGTTCGAAATCATATACTCCTGTTCTCAATACGATACTGGTTCGGATTTAGTGGGGGGAATTCCCTAATCCTATCGGAAAAACGGCATAACACACTTGGCAAACCGGACTGCGGATTGTGGTTGTTTCATTCCGAGATGCCGTTTGGGCCTGAATTTCGGTCAATTCGGCATCTGGCGAGGTCACAAAACCTGATTTTTGTGCTTGACAAGGTCGGTGCGATATACGATATTGATTAGAAAGAAAATCAGCAGGAAGGTATGCCTGCAAAAATCTGGTACTAGTGCGTAGTTTAGCACAATAAGGCATCAATTTCGGCCCGATCATCTAATTGCATTCTGCGAAGGAGGTAGTCTATGCCCTCGTCTCATGGACTTTTCTGGCCAACGCCGTGACCTTATTGGGGTTGCGAAGTATGGTCAGGATTCTAACCCCATTCCTTTATCGCAAAGAGGAAAGACGATAATGTACAAAAAAATGTGGTTTTTCTCATGCGTGTTTGCTTTGTTGGCATTTGTCTCTGCTAATGGCGATTGGGACCCGGGTCAACCGCACAAGATGCATTTCCCCCAATTGCCAAATCCGATCGGGTGGGATGTGAACGCCACGCAGCCGATGGTCATAGCTGACGATTGGCAATGTTCTGAGACCGGCTGGGTTAAAGGCATCCATTTCTGGGGGTCGTGGCGAGGGGGTTCTGACGCGCCGATCATCGCCTTTGCCTTGAGCATCCATGCCGATATACCCGCTGGTCCGCTACCATTCAGCCACCCGGGGGAGACACTTTGGGATAAGCAAATCCCTGCGGTCCAGCCATTCGTGACCGTCAGAGGGCCGTATTCGGGACCCGAGGGTTGGTATGATCCGAGCTTACCGATGATCCTACCCAATGATCACCAGACCTACTATCAATACAATGTCACTCTGCCCGATTCGCTCTGGTTCTGGCAGAAAGAGGGGACGATCTACTGGTTAAATATTTCCGCCATCGTTGGTGGCCCCCCTGGAGCACAGTGGGGGTGGAAATCAACCCTACCAGAAAACCGCTGGAATGATGATGGTGTTTGGGCTCAGTGGGGATTGCTGAACTGGCAGGAGATGCGAGAACCGCTTGATCCGGCGATGCAATCACTCAATCTGGCGTTCGTGATTACCGGTGGACCTCCGGATACTTGTAACTACTACAAGGCGCGGTATCTTGACTACACCCCTCAGGGAATGCCTGATTTTGACCAGAAGCAGCTTAACTGGGTGGACAGTAGAGGCTTGTGGTCGCATGATGGGCCTGCAGCTCTTGCGGACTGCATCTGGTGGTTCGACTCCAAGTGGGAGCCAAATCCGGTTGACCCAAGACCTTTTGGAACGAAACCTCCCAATGACGGATATGGCTTGCTAGCTTCCTATTCGACGTTACCTCCGCTCTGGGACGACCATGACCCTAGCAATGTTCAACTGTTCATAAGTGATTTGGCAGCCAATTACCTAAATACCAACATCACCAATTATGGCACTACGCCAACGGACATGCAAAACGGGTTTAGGAACTATGTGATGAGCCGCGGCCTTCAATGGTACTACCACGATACGTTGGCAGCGACACCCGGATATGATTACATTCGGGAGCAGGTTCTGAACAGTCAGGATGTGATTTTGCTCCTAGGTTTCTATGAAGTCGTTGGGACGGCTTGGGTTTATATCGGGTCTCACTGGGTAACTGTTGCCGGCGCATGCACCACCGATCAGACTACGCGTCAGATTTGCATATCTGATCCGTTCCTGGACATGCTGGAGGGGGAACCTCCGTCCGGTTCGGCACACGGAGGAACGGTGCACAACGATGCTGATAACATCAGCGGACCTCACGGGCAGATCCAACATGACTCTTACACCTGCACGCCCATGACTTCGCCAAGCGGGACCCTTTACGTGGAGACAATCAATTATCCGGCGACACCCAATGCCGTTAACAACTTCGTCGGGATGAATCTGCCATGGGTTTGTATCCCCTGGCACGGCGGAACGGTAGTCACTGCTATTGATTTCGCTTATGTAATCTGCCCGGTAAAGCCGCCGGATGCTGACGGCGATAGTATCCCTGATCCTGTCGACAATTGCCCGAATATCTACAACCCGAACCAGCAGGACAGCGATGGCGACGGCATTGGTGATGTATGTGACAATTGCCCGAACATCAACAATCCAGGTCAACTGGACACCGATCTCGATGGCAAGGGTGATGCCTGTGACAATTGCGATTCCCAGAAAGAGATCCTCACTAATGGTGACTTTGAAGGCGGTTTTACTGCCGACGGCACCGGTGATCTGATTCCCAACAACTGGACTAAGTTGGAGACCGTCAACGGCAATCAGGGAGAAACCTCGACCATCAGTTCTGCCCTCGATAACGGGCCAAGGCTACCGGGTATGACCGCGCTTCACTGGCTCAGAACTGAGAATGACGGCAACCACAGCGGTGACTGGACGGCGTGCAAGCAGACTCTCAGCTACGACGTTTCCGCATGTTCCTGTGCCACCATGACCATCGACGTCAAGGTTCTTGGACACAACCTCGGAGGTTCTGGCTGGACGCCTACCGAGTATGAGTTCCCGGTGACAGTTGTGGTTTATTACACCGATGCCACCGGCGCTCCCAAGTACTGGCAATATGGCTGGTACAAGTGGATTGATGGGGCTACCGGACCGAATCCGAACCATAAGTCTGTTGCCGGCGGTACTGGTGTGGTCACCGGTCTACAGGTTGCCGACAGCGTTTGGATTATGAACTCCTTCGACTTGATGACTGAGCTCGCGAATCCAAGAACGATCGATAGTATCAGAGTCGGTGGCTCCGGTTGGGACTTCGAAGGGATGGCTGATAACATCCAGCTTCTGGTATGTACTCCGAGTTGTGAGTACTACAAACCGACGTACGTCGACTATGCGCCCAAGGGCATGCCCGATTTTGATCAGAAGCAGAACAATTGGAGAAATCCTCAGGATCCTCAGCAAAGGTGGACTCATTGCGGTCCTGTTGCGCTAGCCAACTGCCTCTGGTGGTTCGACTCCAAGTTCGAGACAAGCACAACACCTCCACCAACGATTGTGGACAACTACCCGTTGGTGCAGTCTTACGCAACGATGGGGCCTCCCTGGGATGATCATGACGCGCTCAATGTCATGCCGTTTGTTGACTCACTGGCCCTCTATTGTGGAACTAACATAGCGCTGCCATTCCCGCTGCTCTCCGGCACCGCAATGATTAACATGGCAGCCGGGGTAAGCAACTGGCTGAACAAGACCGGTCTGTCTTCCAAGTACACGGTGAATCTGGTCCAGTATCCCCCGTATCAACTACTCTATGACCAAGTGCACGAGAGCCAGGATGTTATCCTGCTTCTTGGATTCTATGGATTTGATCCGACGGGCCTAAGCTGCTGCCGACTTGGGGGACACTATGTCACGATAGCAGGGGTATGCTCAGCAGAGCAAGCGATCTGTATCTCTGATCCTTGGTTCGACATGAACGAGGGCGAGCCACCCGCCGGCTCGGCGCATCTCTCTTCCGTGCATAACGATGCCCGGTTTGTCTCCGGTCCGCACGGAACGGTACATCACGATAAGTATGCCGTGACGCCGCCGATGGCACCCTGTCCTCTTCCGGGTGCGGCGATGCTGTCGACCTATCCGGTTGGGACAGCCGACATTGTGAACTTCGAGTTCCAGAATCCTTTCGATCCTGGAGTTCAGCACTGTCCGTATCAAGGAGGTCCGATCTACACGGTGATCGAAGGCGCTTTGGTGATCTGTCCGATTTGTATTCCGGGACCGGCATATGGCGACAGCACGAAAACGGATGCATGCCTGACAATCTGTCCAAAGTCAGACGCTGTGTTTAGAGTCACCGAGAAAGACAGTTGTGGCAACCTGATTTGCGATCTGAACGGCACTTGGCTTGACTTCAGCCAGTGTCCCGCCGTGCCCTGTTCCGGCTGGGAACCGGCGTGGCCACGGGTGTTTCCCGACTCCTGCCGTGATGGCGTGCATTACTTCAATGTAGATGCAGGCCTTCTGGGATGTGTCAACTGCCAGGTGGGACTAATCATCAACGGTCAGCTCTGGCGGGCAATTCCGGCATACTTCTTTGATGTTAATGGAGATCTTTGCGTCACTCCAAACGACTTCGTCCCGGGCGTCTGCAACGACTATGACTGCAACGGCATCGTCGACAACGCCGATCTGGCGATCTTCACTCAGCATCTTGGGCATTGCTGTCCGACCTGCGACTGCAAGCCGGGCGATGCCAATTTTGACCACGTGGTTGATATTTCAGATGTTGTTTACCTGATCGCTTACATCTTCTCAGGTGGTTCAGCACCGAAACCTTATGCTAAGTGCTCAGGCGACGCCAACAAAGATTGCTCAGTGGATATTTCCGATGTAGTATATCTGATCGCTTACATCTTCAGTGGTGGCAACCCGCCTTGCACTTGTCAGCAGTGGCTGACTAAGTGCGGCCCGCCGCTTAGGAAATAGTCACCAAGGAGGTTAGAACAAAAGACCGCCCCTCACGGGCGGTCTTTTTTTAACTTCCTGTGTTCGTTGATGTTCCGCGCCGCTGGTATAGATAGAAGGCTAAAGAACCCGTACAAATCAAAAGGTAATATCCTAAATTGGGCTTGTTGCCGAACTCTTGTTGATTGTGGTTCAATGCTCGCCTATCCTCCATCGTTGACAGGAGAATAGATATGCAAGGTCAGAAGCTGTTTTATAGCTTGAGCTTGGAGCAGTTAGCTCCGGAGGATCACCTTTTGCGTCGGTTTGAGAATTCGCTGCCATTGGATTTTCTCTATGAGGAGACACGATCTTACTACAGTCACACCGGTCAACCTTTGGTTGATCCGTTGACCCTCTTCAAAATGCCAAGGATGGCACTATCGGTCGCCACTTCGATGGCGAAGTGAATGTTCAGAAGATGGGAGGCCGCCGCAAACGTTGCTTTGTCAACGGTGCGATGAGATCGACGACCGATCCGAGGCTGCCGTCGTCTACCGACCAGGGACGGCCGCCAAACTGCCTACAAGGGGCATCTGGCGGTAGAGAGACAGACTGTCATTGAAGGTGTCTTCGGAGAAGCCAAGTCCTTTCACTTGCTCAGACGTGCGCTGTTCCGAGGAAGAATCAAATTGAAGATCCAATTCTTGTTGACAGCGACCGTCCGGAACTTGAAACGGTTAATGAAGTGGAGAGCAAAGAGAAGAAGGGAGACTCTGCCAGCCATAGCTCTCTCGTAACGTCCACGGTAGCCAATCCCCTCGACCCAAAAACCTCATTCCAACTGGAAACGCAGAAAGGCAAAACCCACCCGCCCTTCGGCAACAAGCCCAGCTATTGACATTTCGTCCCGAATCTGGCAAGGTGAAACTACTTGACAATATCACCGCGTGAGTTATATTGACCTGTTACCTCGTCCGGTCATATCACGGAGATTGAATGTCTTTACGCCTGCTTGCGAAAACCCTCGTTTTTTTCACGCTGCTTGTTACTGCGGGTCTGGGCCAAACTGTCTCAGTACGGGTAGAGACTAAGAACGTGATGCCGGCGACAGCAAGTTACTTGCGCATCTTCTGCACCAATGATGTCCCGCTTGCGGGACTTCGAATTCCGCTCAAGATTGGCGCCAACAACAGCATTGTCATTGACTCGGTATCGTTTCAATACACGATTGCGACAGGCAGTTTCCACCTTCAGTCACAGGTCTCCGACATCGATCGCGAAGGATTTGTCGAGGTCATTCCAAGAGTCACTTGGCCGATCCCTACTTTTCCCTCCGGGGGGGGTGAAATCTGCAGGATACATTTCCACGCGACAAAGTTTGCTTCAGATGTCTATGTGCCCATTGATACGTTCTATCATGTGATTCAGGTAGGAAATCAGACGGTTTACGAAATACTGGAAGCGTCAGATGCATTCGGCACCCAGACGATTTATCCTAGTTTTACTGCAGGAGGTATTCAGATTCGTCAAGCTACTCCAGTTGAAGATGCAGATGCTGAGACGCCAAAACAGTTTTCTCTCGGTCAGAACTACCCCAATCCCTTTAACCCTACCACACAAATCGTGTTCTCGCTCACGCGATCAGATCACATTCGACTTGACGTCTATGACGTTGCGGGGCATTGTCTTACCACTTTGGCGGATGGCAGATACTCCTCCGGGGAACATGCTGTCATCTGGGACGCGGGATCGCACGCATCAGGGGTCTATTTCTATCGTCTCACAACCAATTCCGGTGTACTGACACGTAAAATGTTGCTGATCAAATAGCTTCCTCAAGATCGTTTCAATCCTTACCGAAAATACCTATTAGGGGTGCAATACTATTGTGACGTTGAAATATGCCTGAGACTAAACTGACCAAACTACGTCGCGTTACCATTGGCGAGTTCGAGATTATCGACAAGATTGGAGAGGGGGGTCTCGCCGAAATCTATCTTGCACGTCAGAAGTCACTTAACCGCAAGGTAGCCATTAAGATACTCCACCCGCGCCTTAGCCAGGATACGAACCTGATTCAGCGTTTTGACCGCGAGGCGACTACTTTGGCGGAGATGTCTCATCCCAACATCGTGCAGATAATCGACCGAGGCGAGGACCATGGGCGGCTCTATTTTGTCATGCAGTACGTTGCCGGTACCGATTTTCAGCGCATTTTGCAGAAAGAGAACTGGCCGCTTGATCGCAAACTTCATGTCATCGTGCAGGTGCTCAAGGGTCTTGACTATGCCCACAAGAACGGCATCATCCATCGAGATATCAAGCCGGCAAATATTCTGATTGATAGCGAAGATAACGCTCTAATCGCTGATTTCGGCATTTCTCATATTCTCGGCGCTGAAGCCAATCAACTCACCGCAACGGGTGCAATGGTCGGAACCTTCGCCTACATGTCTCCCGAACAGAAAGAGGATTCCTCGAGGGTTGATCACCGGACCGACATCTATGCGGTGGGGGTCATGCTTTGTGAAGTGTTGACCGGAAAACCGCCAATGGCGAGACATCGCAAACCATCGGAAGTCAATCCGCAACTGTCGTCAGGATTCGATGCCATCGTGATGAAAGCGCTGCAAGCCGATCCTGACGCCAGATATCAAAAGGCGGTGGAGATGAAAGACGAACTGCTTGCCGTCATGCACAAGAGCGATGTTGCGGCGGTACCACCGACGGTGGAGAAGGCCAAGGCTTTTCTTGGCAATTGCTCTTTTCTAGACACGCTCAAGACGGGTGTATGCAGTTCAACCTACCTTGTGGAAGACCGCGCCACCGGCTCGTTGTTCGTCATCAAGAAGCAGAACAAGCCCGACATCGGGTTGAGGGAAGCCAGGCTTCTTGCCAATATGCGTCATCCCAACATCCTGGCCCTGCATGGTGCCGGCAGTGATAGCGCCAAATTAGTCATTGTTATGGACTATGCACAGGGAGGTTCGCTGGCGGATCGCCTGGTCAAACCGATGCCTCACCGCGACGCGCGCCGATTGATGTTGCAGATTGCCGCCGGGCTGGATTTTGCCCACAAAAGCAACATTGTTCATGGCAACCTTAAGCCATCGAATATCCTGTTTGACCGCGATGATGTACTCAAGATCGCCGATTTCGCCCTGATGCCCGCAGTGGACAAAAACGCCGCCAACTGGTATGCCGCTCCCGAACGACGCAAGAGCAAGGCCAGTGATGTTTACGCGGCCGGAATCATTTTCTACCAACTGCTCACCAATCGCAAACCCACTTTCGATACCTATGGCAACTTCGTTTGGATTGACGGTGCCCGCACCACACCGCAATCGCTGAAGTCCCTTATCCAACGGATGGTTCGAATCTTGCCGTCGGAGCGTTTCCAAAACTTTGCTGAGATTCATGACCTACTCGTCCGGGTGGATACAGCCGCGCCGACTGCCCGGGCAGATGCTTTTGCCAAAATCGGCGACAACGACTGGACGAGGCTGATTGTCTGGGGTTCGCTGTTTCTGATCTTGCTGGCAACTTTTGTTATTTATCTCACCGCCTTCTCGCATGAATAGCTGCGCCCAGCACCCTGCGCCACAGCATCACAACAATTCTCTTGACAAACCCTGCCGGGAACGTATAATGGCACACTTCGCTGACGTCCCTATCGTCTAGCCCGGTCTAGGACACCGCCCTTTCACGGCGATAACACGGGTTCGAATCCCGTTGGGGACGCCATTTTTTATGTCTCAGACCCGCTCAGCACGGCAAACACTCAGTCACCATCTCCCAAAAGTCCGTTCTGCTGAGGGACAATAAGCCACCGAGTGAACACTCTCGTTTCGCGCAAATTCGTTCGGCCAGCATCAGCCCCATGTAATAGCCTGCCCTATTTTGGAGGACGTCTTCCGAATCCGAGAACCAGAAAAGTGAGTTTTCTTTGTCACTTTCTTCAAGATGCGTCAAAACGAAACTTGACAATTCCTTTTCCCTGGACTTGCACTGCTCATACCAAGCTTGTGCTTTTTCTCGAGGAAGATAGTCAGCCCACAGGGCTTCTACTTCGTCTATTCCCATAACTACTTTTGATACAAGGGTCGCCACACCTTCGGTCGCCAATTGCCTGAACATCTGGCCTTTCTCGAAGTTATCCGTGAAGTAAAAAGCGGGCTCGCCTTGATAGTGAAGAGCGTGCGCAATTTCATGAGCAATGAATACATCTACGGCACGGGTGCTCGAATATGTCTCTACGGGAATCCAAACGACAAAGCGACCCTCATGTTCAAAAGCATGCCCATTTGACGCAGCATGACCCACAAACAACACAATCGTTATAGTATCAACAGACAAACCACTGTTGGCAAAGCACTGCTCAATGATTGGCAAACGTTCCTTGATTAGTTTTGTCCTGCGTATGACCTCATCTTCGCCGAATTTGAAATTTGGTCGTCTGATGGCCCAAAAACGATAATAGTGCTCGAACAGGGCCGGGAAGAGACTCTCATACTCAAGCTGATTGTCATCTCGAACAACGCAATTTATGAAGGCTTGCGTGAGATCAATAACCTGCATAATAGTTGTCTCTCCAGTTACCGAATAGTACGGTGTGTCTTCCGGACATCAGAAATAAAACGCACGGATAGGGGAGCTGTTGGCTTGGGGCGGTATTTTGGCAGCCCTTACCAAATCCTCTTTCCCGTGGCTCGGTCCAGCGCGTTCAGGCTGCTGACATAGTCGTACCTGGCTCGCAAGAGTACCAACTTGGCTTCCGAAAGCGAAGTCTGCGCATCGAGCACATCGAGATTAGTGATCACGCCCGCGCCGTATTGCGCCTTGGCGATAGTTACGGCTTCCTCGGCGCGATCGACCTGCACCTGCGCATTGCCGATTTTCTCCTGACTGGCCAGAGTTGCCGAGAGTGCCTGTCCGACTTCTGTGGCGATGCGTCTCTGAAGATCACGCATGCGAGCTTGGACTACCAGCAAGCTTGCCCGAGCTTGTTCCTTCTGATGCCGCGTGCGATACCCGTCGAATATCGGCGCCTGCAGATTCAATGAGGCCGCATAATTGCCCATCATCCTTTGAATATTGGGCTCATAACCGTTTTTGATACCGCTTGTCAGCGCCAGAAACAGTGTTGGCTTGTTGCCCTGTTCGGCGAGTCGAATCATCACGCCGGCGCCGGCCTCCGCATCCAAAGCGGTTTTGATCTCGGCGCGTTGTTTCGTGGCGGCTTGCAGCAACGAATCTGACTTCAGAATGACCGCGTCAGTGGCAAACTCACCGCGCACCAACACCGGTTTGTCCGGTGCGAATCCAACCAACTGCCGAAACAGGACTTCCTGAAATCGTAGTGCATTGACGGCATCGATGCGAGCGCTGTTGGCCGAAGCAACACGAACCTGTGTGGTCAAGACGTCCAGCTTGGTCGCCGTGCCGGTCTCCACCTTCTTCTGACTGATCAGCAGATGCTGGTTCAAAGCATCAATCTGCTCATCGAGCACGGCAATACTCTGTCGCAGAATCAGAATCTGGTTGAACACCGCTGTCATCTGATAGGCGAGCGTCCACTTGACGTACTCGACGCTATCGGTCACCGTCTGAAGATTGGAGCGCGCATATTCGACCGCCGTGGCCGTGCGGTCAAAATCGTAGAGTGTGTATCGCAGCCCCAGATGGACATCATAGTTGTTGTAAGGCGCCAAGGCCTCCTTACCTATTCCGGGAAGCTCAAACTCCGGCACCGGTCCGATGCGCGTGAAACCAACCACACCCGAAATTTCAGGTAGCGATGGACTCTGCGCGACTCCCACCTGCGCTTCCGAAACCTTGATCACCTGCATCGCCCGCTGAATCAACGGGTGATTGGCCAAAGTCAACTGCACCGCCTGATCGACAGTCAGTGAATCGGAATTATCTTGCTGTGCGAAGCCACTTGAGCCAAAAATCAGAGTGGCAACTGACAGAATTACTGGTATCATTCGTTTCACGTTCATATCCTATCCAACTTCTACCGGTTCCGGTCGTGCGGCGGTAGCGCTCTGTGTCATGCTTTTGCGGCGCACCCGCAGGAAGAATACAGGTGCTGCACTTACGAGCACGATCACGCCGGCGATCAGGAAGACGTCGCTGATCGCCTGCACAAACGCCTGATTCTGAACATAGGATGACAGCAGCACCTTGGCCTTGCCGGACGCCTGCGCGACCGTGCCGCCGGTCGCATGGGACGCGTACTGCTGTAACCGCATCATGGTCTGTTTGTATATGTCCGATTGCCCATCCAGTTGCTGGCCGTACATAGCGCCATGGAAAATCGTGCGACGCACCAGTAACGACCCGAACAACGCCACACCTACACTGCCACCGACCTGCCGAATAACGTTGAGTATCCCGGATGCCTGTGCCATTTTGACGTTGGAGATTCCCAGAATCGCCACAGCGGTCATCGGCGCAAATATCATTCCCATCGCCAGTCCTCGCACAAAAAGCGGAACGGTGATCGCCGAGTGCTCGGTTTGCATCGACAAGAAACCGAACTGGTAAAACGTATAGGCCATTAGCGCCAATCCGATGAGCAAAGGAATCTTGGCATTGTGTTTGTCGGCAAAGTGTCCGGCGAAAGGCGCCGCCAGACCCTGCATGATGCCTACCGGTAGGAAGACCAGCCCCGATTGCAGAGGCGTATAGCCGAGAGAATTCTGCAGATAGATTGGTAGCAGGAAAGTGCTGCCGAACATGCCGATACCAAACATGAACGAGATCAGATTGCTGACGGCGAAATTGAAATGCTTGAACAATGCCAACTCGATCAGCGGATGCTCGACCGTGAACTCCGTTATTAGAAACACGAGCAGCCCGACTGCCGAGATGGCAAAACAACTCAGGATATAGGTCGATGTCCAACCGCCGTTGTTCCAGGCAGAATTGCCGGAAGACATGGCCAGAAGTAGCGCGGTGAGAAAAGCTGATAGCGAAATGAAGCCGACCACGTCGAAGGTCCGCGCCTTCTCAGATTTGTATTCCCGCAGCACAACCAGCAGCACCATGAGGCCGACGACACCGATTGGAATGTTGACATCAAAAATCGTGTGCCACGAATAGTTGTCCACGAGATAGCCGCCGACCGTCGGCCCGAGTGAAACCGACGCTGACGCCGACATGGACCAAAAGCCCAGCGCGATGCCTCGTTTTTCAGGTGGGAATTCCCGCGCGATAATCGCCATGCCGATCGGCATCAAGCATCCGGCGCCAATTCCTTGAATGATACGGAAGGCGATCAATACGTTGAGACTCCAGGACAGACTGCACAGCAGCGAACCGATGATGAACAGGAGCAATCCGAGAATGAAGATTCGCTTGTAGCCGAAGTGGTCTGCGAACCAGCCGGATGATGGCAGCACGACCGCAAAAACCAGCAGGTAGGCCGTGAGCACCCATTCGACGCTGTCCACCGAGACACCGAAGGTTGCCATCAACTTGGGAAGCGCGACGTTGACAATGGTCGCGTCAAGCACGGCCATGAAGGTTGCGATCATGACCGCAGCCAGCACCAGCCATCGATAACTACCGTGTTCCGGATCGAGTACATCGTATCGCTCGACTAACCGCCGACGATATTGTGACCACCACTTGGACATGGACTAGTACCGGCTGTCCTTCACTCTGACTTCTACCGACATGCCGGGCAGGAGTCGATGATCAGAGCCATTGCCTCGCAATTGCGCTTCATCAAAACCGATCTTGACCGGCACCCGCTGTGTGACTTTGGTGAAGTTGCCGGAGGCGTTGTTTGGCGGTATTAGCGAGAATCGCGAGGCCGCTGCCGCCCCGATCAGAGTCACCTTTCCATTGAACTTATGATTCGGATAGGCATCGACTTCCACTTCGACTAGGCTGCCAAGCTTCATGTTCTCGATCTTCGTTTCCTCGAAATAAGCTGTCACCCAGACATTCCCAAGATCATAGATCGTAAACACGGGCTGCCCAGGTTGAATGATATCACCCGGCATGACCCATTTGCGAGCCACGACGCCAGTGGATGATGCTACAATCTTAGTATTCTGCAACTGCGTGCGGATGACCTCGATCTGCGCCTGAGAGTTGTTCACCTGGGCCAATGCCACCTTTTTCTGCGCCTGCGCCAGATCGACCGCGCGCTTGGCGTGATCATATTGCTCCTGTGGAATAATGCTCTCTTTGAACTGCGCCGCGCTTCGGCTGAGGTCCTCCTGCGCCTTCTGCAGGTTGACTTCTGCCAAACCCACCGCCTGCCGCGCATATTCCAGTCCGGCCTCTGCCTGTGCCTCTTGTGCACGCAGGTCGCTGTCGTCCAACTGCACCAATAGTTGCCCCTGAGTCACAGTGTCACCCTCATCGGCGTTGAGTTGCACGATCCGCCCCGCTATCTTGGAGCTGATGGAGACCGGATCACTGTCGACAAAGGCGTCATCGGTGGAGACGTACCCTCGCAGAAAGGTGTACCAATATCCGACCACCAGTACCGCGCCCAGCAGCACCAATGTCGTCGGGATCCAGAAGCGTTTCTTCTTTACCAAACTGTTTTCAGATGCCATTACATTTCCTTTGTCGCCGCTCAAGATTCCTGTTCGAGACCGGCGTCCCTGTGGTCGAGACCGCGGATTTCGGCGTCTCGTATTTCTGCACTATCGGTGTCCTCAATCTTCATCAATCGGCACAGAGTCTGCATGGAGCGACTGATCTCACGCAATTGTGTCTCCGGCAGCCGACCGAGCCCTTCTATCATGAAGCCGAAAGCCGACGGCGGCGCCTGCGCAACCGCCGTATTGCCTTTATCTGTCAACTGCAAACGTACCGTGCGCCGGTCTTCAGCATCCCGCTGCCTAACCAGATAGCCCGCGACTTCCAGACGATCGACAACTCCCGACACCGTACTGGTATGCAAGAACATCTTCTCGCTGACTTCCCCGAGTGAAACCTGCGGATATTGCTTGACAACAATCAATAGCCCCAGTTGCGGCCCGCTTAAACCAACCGTCTTCATCAATTCCTTGGAATAGCAGTTGATTGCGTTCCTGATCCGCCGAACCGAATTAACAACTCGGCTGATGTCACTCGACTCGTCTGCTCTATTCACCATGACTTCTCCGTCTCCACTGTTTTGTACGCAAAACTTTGGTACGCAAAATATACCGGCAGCGTTGCAGACAATCAATTTTTCTTTCGCTCAAAGTAAGCCATTGATTCATAGGGCAATAGGGAGCAGTCTACAGCGAGCCTTTTTCTCTGGATTATGGTGGAGCCGAGGGGATTTGAACCCCTGACCTCTTGACTGCCAGTCAAGCGTTCTCCCAACTGAACTACGGCCCCAGAGGTCTCGCAATATATCGGGGCGTCAGGATTTGTCAACCGAAACTTTTCGTCCGGCTTCCCGCAACAGTTTCTCGACCTGTCGTCTTTCTTCTTCACCGAAAGCTCCACCGGAAATCATCCGCCCCAGTTCAATAACCCGCTCTTCTTGGTCTAACGGCATAATCTCGGCCTCAGTCCGTTTCGCCTTTTCTTTTTTGATTGCCTTGTAATGATGATCAGAAAAGGAAGCTATCTGCTGTAAATGCGTAATCACAATCAACTGCTGCTTGCCTGACAGTTCTTTCAGTTTTCGCCCAACCAATAACGCCGTTTCGCCGCCGATACCGACATCGATTTCGTCAAAAACAAGCAGATCAACTCGGTCGTTGCCGGCATTGAGCGACTTGAGCGCCAGCATTAGGCGGCTGATTTCCCCTCCGGAGGCGACTTTGTGCAGCGGTTTCAATTCCTCACCGATGTTGGCATTGAACAAGAACTGGCCGGTCATCATACCCGATTCTCCGAGGCGGTAACTCCGTCGATCATGCTCGACCAGATCGCCCGATTGATTCTCGCCAAATTCAACGTCGAATTGGGCCTTCGGCAGACCGAGCTTGCCCAGCTCTTTGCGCATAGCGGTCGCCAGCCTCTTTGCGGCGACTTCCCGATTAGCCTGCAGATGCTGTGCGCTATCGACCAGCTCCTTCTGGACAACTGTCAACTGCTTCATAAATCCGGCGAGATCAAGCTCGGCGGTATCGATGTCTCTGACTTCAGACGTTATGGTATCACGATAGAACAGCACCGCCTCAATGTTTCCGCCATACTTGCGCTTCAACTTATAGAATTCCGTCAGACGCTCGCCGATTTCCTCTAAGCGGGACGGATTTTCGGCAAGGCGACTAAGGTGCTCTTCCAATCCCCGCGCTGTTTCAGACAGGCCGATACGCGCCGACTCCAGTTCGGTGACAAATCCGGATGCCGGTGGAAAGGCCGCGGCAATGGAATGAAGTTGCCTCAGCGCTTCGGTAGTCAACGATATTGCGGCCCCGTCATCCTGTAGCCGCCCGATCGCATTTTGTATGGCTTCCCTGATTCGCGCGATATTTTCAAGCTGTCGGCGTTCCGCCTCCAGCGTCTCTTCCTCTCCCTCAACCGGCGCAATCGAGTCAATCTCGTTCATCTGGAATTGATGGAGTTCCTGTTTTTCCTTCGCCTCGGCGATCTGCTTTTCAAGCGAAGCGATACGCGTCTTAAGGTCTCGGAAACGCTCTAATTGCTGAGTATAAGCATCGAGCGCGACATCACACTGACCGAATCGATCGAGAAACCAGAGATGCCTGTCGGGATCGAGCAGCCATTGGTGTTGATGTTGACCGTGCAGATCGCAGATTCGCTCGCCGATTTTCTTGAGCGTGGACAGGTTTACACGCTGATCGTTAACCAGACAGCGACTATGCCCGTCAGCGTACAATTCGCGGGTCAATGTCAGGACGGAACCGTCGGCTTCGATTTCCTCTTCAGCGAGACAACCCCGCAATTCAGCCAAGTCGCCGTGAAACTCCCCCTCGATGAAGGCATGGTTTGCACCCGAGCGGACGTACTCGGTTTTTCCGCGCTCACCAACCAGGAGACTGATAGCCCCCACGATCAGCGATTTGCCCGCGCCGGTTTCCCCCGTGATCACGCTCAGTCCACGCTCGAAGGAGATCTCCGTCTGCGAAACCACCGCGAAATTCTTCAGAGTTAGTCTACCGAGAGTAATCATGCGTCGCTACCGTCATGCGGGCTAAATCAAACGAATATCTGTAAACAATGTATTGTGCCGATTCGAACACGGCAAGCTGTTATCGCTGGGCAGTCCACAACAAGCGGGGAAAAACGAACCTCATTATCCCGATAGCCGCCAGCAGACCGCTAAGACATCGCAACGCATTCGAGCCCCAAACGAGGGAACTCAGATCGAACCAGAAGTCGATCAGGGCGGGGGCGACAAAAAGTGCTAACCTTCTCAGTCCGAAAGAACTCCCGCCGCCACTCGTCGCGATAGTCAGGCTGCCTAAGAACAGCCCACCATAAAAGCCGGTGCAACGACTGCATAAGCCAAGCGGTGTCCCGCCGATGACAAATGATCGTTCCGGTATCTGATGGCAGAAGTGACTATACAGATTCAGCACAGACTCCGCTTGCGGTTGTCCGTATCTCATCAGCAGCGGTGGTGACATTCCCGTCAGGAAGTAAACGCCGGCAAGCAGCGGAACTCCCCATAGCAGAATTCGATAACCTGTCTTTATCGCTACCGGCGCCTTAGGTGTTGACGATGGCGGTTGGAATGCCGGTACGTTCCGCTTCATAGACAACCCTGCCATAGAGATAATAAACCGCCAACTGCGCCCAGAAATAGGTGAACAGAACGCCGATCAACAACGCCAGCAGACCGAACCAAGCCAGGATACCGAACAAGATCGACATCACCCAGACAATCAGCAGGTTACCCAGATTCGCTTTTAGGAATTTCCACATGCCACTCAAGTCAAAGGCATCGCCGAAATTGCCGGTACGGGCAAAGCGCACGGCGATATACGGGAGAATCAATGCGAATGCAATGCCGATGAAGATGATCGCCAACCAGCCGATGCAGGGAATAAACACCAGTATGAAGTAAATGATCGCTAGTGGAATACTGTAGAGTATCCCGATCACAAAAAACAACAGCCCGGAAACGAATTTGTCTCCGAGATTGTCCCATGCCGGCAGCGGTAACTCCTTGCCGAGCGAGCTCTGTCTGGCCACCTGCAGGAGATAGCCAAGAACAAAGGGGATGCCGATAAGCACGAGCGACAACAGGCAGAATGCCGCCCCAATCAGGATTTTCTGAAACCAATCCTTATCTTCAAACATGTAGGAAAACGACCGACCCAGGTTTTCCATAAACTCCTCCACGATGCTACGGATCTTCTGTAGCGATATTGTTTTCGACGATACGGCTATGACATTGAGTAGCCAATGTCAACAAAAACAGCTTTGCATGCGTTGCCGAGAGAAGCTCAAAAAAATAGCGCGCCATTCCTTGCTTGAGAATTGGCGCGCCAAAATGTCGTTGTCGCTTTGGGCAACCGGATCGCTAAAACGGCAGGAAATCCTTGACGAAAACCGATGGTTGAGCCGCGAAACCGACCCCGAAAAAGACGATCTGTTTGCCGTCAGGAGTCCAGTTTGGCGTAGTGCAGTTCTTTCCGGCTGTTGCGAACGTAAACTGCCGCGACCGCTTGGTGGCAAGATTCATCACCCAGAGATTATTGATGTTCGCCGTGGTAACCACATAGGCGAGGTATTTGCCATCGGGCGATATCACTCCGGAGAATTCCATCGCCGGCGAATTGGTCAGAGTGTCAGTTTCTCCGGTCTTCAGCGAGCGGAGTACGATATCCTCGGTGGCGCTAAGTACGTTTGGAACTATTAATCGATTGATCGTATAGGAGATGTGTTCGTCATCGGGAGCGAAGCAACCGTAAAAGCCGGTCTGATCCTCGGTTGCCTGCCTGGTATTGCCGGTCTGGGGGTCCATCCACCAAAGCGCTGATCTACCGGGGCGATCCATCAGGAACAGGATTCGTTTGCCGGAAGGGGAATACGCGAGTTGTCCGATCGTGAGCAATTGTTCCTCCGTCAGATTCTGCTCTTCCAGCATTTCCTTTGCCATGATTTCCCGGTATTGGAGAAGCTTGCTGATTTGCTCACCCGTGCGGGAACCCAATTTGTACCGAAATAACTCCCAACAACCGTTGGACAACTGCGGAATCACAAATTCAGTTCCATCCGGTGACCAGGCAAAAACCGACCCCGCCTCTTTGCCAAAACCGACACCCGGTAACACTCTGGTCTCTGTGAGGGTTTTCATGTCGCCCAAGTACAGCTCAACCTGTGCCCCGGGATGCTTGGGGTCAGCCCGTAAGTACGCAACCTTGCCCGGACCGGCAGGCGCGGGAGACAGGATGTTCTTAAACAATAGCTTGCCGGCCTCCTTTTCATACTGACCGGATACCGGCTGGAAGGCGACAATCAGAAGACAAGTTATCAAGAATAGTGTTTGCAACCGAAGCATTGATTTTCCTTTCCTAAACATTCGTCTATTTATACATCGGCATAGGCCCTAAGTCGAGTGAATTTTGATGATCAAGGGCCGCAAGGGATTCACTCTAACCCGGAATCTACCAGTTGACAAAACTCGTTTACCAGATTAAGCTTAGAATCCATTGCAGCAATTAGTATTGAACAAACAAGGTCATTGTGCGTCTTCAACTAGTGTTGGGGAGTACGGGGAATGGTGAATGAGAACATTCCGGAACTGGTAGAGCGGTTCAAAGCCGGTGACGAGAAGGCCTTTAATGAACTGATACGGATTTTCGAGAAGCGGATCTATGCACATGCCTATCAGATGCTGGGAAATCACACTGAAGCCGGTGAAATCCTTCAGGAGACATTCGTGCGGCTGGTCAAGAATATCGCCCGGCTCAAGTCCGACTCCTACTTCCCCAGTTTCATCTTTAAGATTGCGACCAATTGCTGTATCGACATTATTCGCAAGCGCCAGCGGAAATATGTCGATATCAGCGACGACGAATTTCAGGACTCAGGGCGCTACCAGTTAGAACTGTCACGAGCAGTCCCCACTCCGGAGCAGGAGCAAGAGGACAGACAGGCGTTGGAGTTGATCAAGAATGCGATCGCGGAGTTGCCGCGCAAGCAGCGGACAACCATCATTCTTCACGATATCGAGGGTTTCTCCAAGGAGGAGATTTCCAAGATGCTCGACTGTCCGCAGGCAACGGTGCGATCGAATCTCTTTATAGCCCGTTCCAAGGTGAAACGGAAGATCGGCCCGCTACTGGATGGGACGGTACTGAAGAACGACAAAGAAAGGAAATGACGATAATGAGGAAACGCGTACGCGACCATCCCTTGCTTGATTTGACGCCCGAAGACCTGAAAGGCGACGCGGCGGCGAAATTGGCGCGGCTGGAAGTATCCGCGGGGGTGGGCCGGGAAGAGATTGACAAGGAACTGCGCTATTTGCAGGTCATGTCGTCCCGCAAGGTACGGCTTCCTGATGACGCCTACTTCGCCGAGATGCGGCAGCGCATTCAGGAACGGGTGGTGATTCAGCCGGTTTCGATTTGGAGCCGTCTCGAAGCGCTGTTGCTGCCCCAATGGCTCAGACCGGCGCCGGCGCTACTGTCACTGGCTGCGGTTTTGTTGGTTGCTGTTGTCTTGACTTTTGCATATCATGGCCACATTGGTAAGGTGGAGACGGCGATTGTCGCCTACGGCCCATATACACCAATCGGTGACAGTTACACTGAGCAGGTGTCGAAGCTGCAGGCGGGACAATTGTCGGCTAAAGAGAGAGAGCGTTATCGCGAGATATTGACGATGTCGATTGGGATTCTTGGATCGCCTTCGTCCTTGTCGCGCTCGCAAGCGCTTCTGGGTTCGGGCAAACGGCTGTAACCGTCTTTGTGGATTGGTCAATGTCGGTATTTGTTAAAACGTGCACAGGGCTTGTTCTGCATAGCTTCAGGCTGTTGCGGGTCGGTGCGATGCCAGCTTCGACTTCGTTATTCCACCGCTTAGGGTGGTTCTTCAATCTTCGGGCGCCCCACCGCTTACACCGAACCTCCCATATCGACCAGACCGGGGTGCCCCCCTGGCTGCGAGTAATCGTGGCGCTACCACTCCTCGTTGCGCTACTGATCGCCGGATGCGGCCAACGGTCCTCGAAAAAGGTGCAACTTCAGATGAAGTTCCAGCCCGGTCGCGAATTGGTCTATGAGCAGACCAACGAGCAGAAGATCTCTATGGGCGATTCAACCGAAGTGTCTTCGCTGTCGAAGTCGAAGGGGGAGATGATTCAGAAGGTCGTGGAGATTTTGTCGGAAGGCGGCGCCAAGATCGACGAGGCCTCGACCTGGAGTTGGAGCGAAAAAGACACCAACAACACGATCAGAGTAGTGTCGCGCACGGAGAATTTGGTTTACCAAATGGCCGCCAACGGCAAAATTTCAGCCCTGGAACTGCCATCCGACGATAAAGAATCTCAATGGAAAGAGTACGCGCAGTCCAACCTCGAACAATCACAGCCGACATTCCCCGATGAACCGGTCGGCAAGGGCTATATCTGGATGCAGACCGTCAAAGTCTTTATGCCCTCCGGCGAGAAGCTGGATGCTTCCACGACTTACAAAGTAACCGACTTCGTCGATGTCGACGATCACAAGTGTGTGGTGATCGACTACAAGGGCAACTTGATCCTGCCGTTCGATGTGATGGAATCCGACACGCTAACTCGTAAAGGCGTTGACCGCGTCGATGTCACCGGCACCCTAATGTTCGACTACGAACACGGCTATGTCTTCAGCCAGCAGGAGAAAGACCGCATTGCCGCCGAACGCTCCAAAGTGCTCACCAATCAGGCGACACGCTATACCGCCTATATCGAAAACGAAATCTATTTCCATCTGAAATCCGCCAAGTAGCGGCACACGGCGTGTGTCTGCATCCTGTTGCCATGTCACAGCTTCCCCGAATCTGCCGTTGTAACGACGGAACAATCTTTTTTCCGTTCCGTCAGGTCTTGCGCCGCGACGAACTGCCTCCCCTCAAACCTCTCATCTCATCGCGGCGTGTGACCTGACGGTGCTTATGATGTCCAGCTTCGTGGGTCGGATTCCCGTGAAACGCGGAACCCGACATTTCTTACATCTATGGTTGTCGGGTTTGGCGCTTCGCTGCAAACCCGACCGACATTTATGTCAACCCCAGCACAAGAGCTGCAATGGAGGATAGCGTATTGAAGAATATGTGAAGCGCGGCTGACGCCCTCCAGCTATTGCGGTGAGCAAGAATGCCAAGGATTATACCCATGGCTGTAATCGTCAGAAAGCGGCCGAATGATGCATCCACGACCACATGCTTTAGTGAAAAACACACAGCGGTGATGCCGATGGCCAGGGACGGGGACATGGCTCGTGTGAGCCGTGATTGCACAAACCCGCGCCAGAGGAACTCCTCTGCAATGGGGACACACAATCCGTTAACGAAGATGAACGAGGTGACCTTTAGCAGGGGGGCGAACGAGGATAGCCACACGGTGGAATTGCGAACAGAGCTGGTCAGCATTGGGAGATGCACTCCCGCCCATATCAGTCGATCGAATATGGGGAGAACCCACAGGCTGAGAGCCGTGGCTATGATCCATCCGGTATAGCGTGTGGACGTCACGCAATCGCGAAGAGCCTGCCCGACGCCAACCAACTCTTTGATCCAGTCGACCCCCAGCAGTAATCCCAAGCCGCCCGCCAGAACTATGTAGGCACAGAATAGGGCGAGCATGTCGTTCACTTGAATGGCTCCGATGGTCGGCGGCCAAAACATCAGATAGTGGCGGCAAACATACTCCGCTCCAATAATAAGACTGACGAGAGCGGAGGCTGCACAGACGTTGCGGATTGCGGATACTATTTCCTTGGACTGCACGTGGTCAAAGAATTCGGAGATTAAGAGAACTCACTATCTTCTGTAAACATCCGTACTAAGATATTTCAGACCAGAATCTACCATCAATGTAGCTATTCTGGCGTCTGGTCCCAATCGCTCTGCCACTCGAATTGCTGCGACGACATTCGCTCCCGAGGATGTTCCGGCAAAAAGACCTTCTTCCCGAGCCAAGCGTCGAGCCATTGCTTTCGCGTCATCTGTACTAACGGCAATGACTTCATCCACCAAACTTGGATCCCAGAGTGGTGGAATATAGCCAATACCTACTCCTTCAATCTTGTGGGGTCCTGCTTGGCCACCCGACAATACCGGGGATTCAGCCGGCTCCACGATTATTATCTTAATCTTTGGATTGTAACGCCTTAACACAGTTGCCACACCTCGCGACGAAGCCGCAGTGCCAGCACATTGAACAAAAGCATCGAGTTTTCCGTCTGTTTGGTTCCAGATTTCCTCACCTAATGGATAGTACCCGGCAATGCTATCGAGATTATTGAGTTGGTCAGTCCAGTAGGTATGCGGTCTTTGACTGATTTCTCTGGCGGCCTCAATCATGTCCAGAATCAGTTTCTTGGTCGTCAAACCCCCCTCACTTGGTATCAGTGTCAGCTCCGCACCGAAAGCAGACATCTGTTTCAACTTATCCTGACTAAACGCATCGGATGTAACGATATGAAGATGGTACCCCTTCGCAACACAGATTAATGCGAGTGATATGCCCGTGCTGCCGCCTGTGTACTCAACAATGGTATCCCCGGGTTTCAGTCGGCCATCTTCCTCCGCCCTTGAAATCATAGCCTGCGCCGTACGATCTTTCATGCTTCCAGTCGGATTTTCCCATTCCAGTTTAACAAATACTTTAGCACTATCGGGCGGGACAACATTACGCAACTGCACTAACGAGGTGTTTCCAATAGCCTGCAGAATATTGGTACAAATACTCATTCTATTCACTTCCCTTATACTTTAATCACTATCTCATTCAACTGGTTCTAAATTGGAAGCTACAATTAATTTAAGTGGTCTTGCCATTGATTACCAATCAGATTTGCTGATTTGATTTTCAATATTTTGATATTCGAGAGTGAATAATGGCAACCGGATACTGTCTATGTTCTCAAGATTATCAGATGATGCGATCAACGTGATGCGTCAACTCGACCTCATTGGAGATTAGAGTCGTAGGTCCGAACCCCCCGCGGTTCGGACACTTGAAGGGAAGAGCAATGTCGGAACCGCTGGGTTTCAACCTACGAAACTAGATCAATCACCTCACCGCACGAAAAGTGCCATGGGTCGGCGTTCCCAGTGAAACGCGGAACCCGACTTTCTTGCATCTATGGTTGTCGGGTTTGGCGCTTCGCTGCAAAGTCCGACCTACAGGACTATGCCGTCAGGAGAGGATTGCTGACGGCGCTGCTGTAAACCAGCGCTGTTTTTCATCTTCCTTTCATCTTGAGCCGACTAATTGTTCGCCGTGTAACGCCCGAATGGCAACACTCCCCCTGCATTTCAGCAATCCGCCTTCGCCTGTTAAAACTTCTTGTCCATTGCGATTTTAGCGCGTACATTCCCAAGCCAGTATTCTTTCGAATGAGGAGCAGTTGTTGACGTGCCCGTTTCAGTAATAAAATCCCTTACCATCGGAAACTTGACCGCCAGAATTCCCATTATCCAAGGGGGCATGGGTGTCGCCATCTCGCTGTCACGCTTAGCATCGGCTGTGGCAAGCGAAGGGGGTATCGGCGTTATCGCCGCGACAGGCATTGGCAAGAATGAACCCGACTTCCATTCGAGTTTTTTGCAGGCAAGTATCCGAGCGCTCCGAAACGAAATACGCAAAGCCAAATCCATGACCGATGGCATCCTCGGACTGAATATCATGGTAGCGCTATCGACCTTCGGCGAATTGGCTCAGGCCGCGATCGAAGAGGAGATCGATATCATCTTCGCGGGGGCGGGTCTGCCATTGTCACTGCCACAGTACCGGAAACCGGGCTCCAAAACCAAGCTGGTGCCGATCGTCTCTTCTGCAAGAGCCGCGGGGCTGATCTGCAAGAGTTGGATGCACAAATGGGATTGTCTTCCTGATGCAGTCGTCCTCGAAGGTCCGAAGGCGGGGGGACATCTCGGATTCAAAGAATCACAGATTTTTGACCCCGAATTTGCTCTCGAAAAATTGCTCCCGCCTGTTCTCGATGAAGTCGATATCTACGCAAACCGTTACGGAAAGCATATCCCCGTCATCGCCGCCGGCGGCATCTATACCGGCAGCGACATTCTGAAATTTATGCGCATGGGAGCAGCCGGCGTCCAGATGGGGACCCGGTTTGTCGCCACTCATGAATGCGATGCTGACCCCGGATTCAAGCAAGCCTATATCGACGCAACTGAAGATAAGATCGTCATCATCAAAAGCCCCGTTGGGATGCCGGGGCGGGCGATACGCAATCAGTACATTGATGATGTGGAGTCAGGCCAGAAGAAACCTTACAAATGTCCGTTCCATTGCATCATTACCTGTGACTACAAGGACTCTCCCTATTGTATCGCCGATGCTCTCGTCAGCGCACAAGAGGGGCGTCTGGACGACGGATTTGCATTTGCCGGCGCCAATGTCTACCGTGTTACTGAGATCGTTTCGGTCAAGCAGCTTGTCGCTTCGCTGCTAACCGAAGCACGTGAAGCCGAGGCGGCAACATCGCGGCAAGTCATATAGCTAAGTCAGCATGTTGTCGATCACGGCGTGAGTGAACTCTTTCGTTGTCGCTGTGCCACCGAGGTCGCGGGTTAGCACTTTGCCCTCGCGGATAACATGCCGAACACCATTCATAATCTTGTCGGCAGCGACATCTTCATGCAAGTGTCGTAGCATGAGTATCCCCGAAAAAACGAGCGCGCAGGGGTTGGCAATTCCTTTGCCGGCGATATCCGGCGCGGAGCCGTGAACTGCCTCAAACACGGCGCAGTCGGCGCCGATATTCGCTCCCGGCACCATACCGAGTCCGCCGACCAATCCTGCCGCCAGATCGGACACGATGTCGCCATAGAGATTGGACAGAACCAGTATATCAAACTGCGTGGGATCCATGACCAACTTCATGCAAAGGGCGTCGACGATGACGTCATCAAATCTGATATCAGGGTAATCCTTTGCCACCACTGTAATCGAGTCGAGAAACAGTCCGTCGGACAACTTCATGATGTTGGCTTTGTGCACTGCTGTCACCCGCTTACGTCCCATCTTGCGCGCGTATTCAAACGCAAATCTGCCGATACGCGTCGACGCCAGTGTGGTAATCACTTTGATCGCTTCGGAAACGCCCGGAGCAACTAAGTGCTCAATGCCGGAATAGAGGTCTTCCGTGTTCTCGCGTACGATCACCAAATCAACGTTTTCGTATCGTGCCTTGACGCCCTCCAATGAATGCACGGGTCGGAGATTGGCATACAGGTCAAGCTTCTTGCGCAGGCCGACGTTGGCTGAAGAAAATCCCTTGGCTATGAAAGTTGTCAGCGGTCCTTTGAGTGCCACTTTGTTTCGTCGGATCGAATCGAGCAACTGTTCGGGCACGGGACTGCCGTAATCGGGAATCGCATTAATACCTGCCGGAAGCTGCTCCCACTCAATTTCGACACCGGAAGCTTGAATGATCTCCCGTGCCGCTTGGCAAATTTCCGGACCGATTCCATCCCCTTGAATAAGAGTTACTTTGTGGAGCGCCATGAGGAATTGTCCTTTCCCGCTTTGTTAGGTTAGCCCGATAGGGACGTAATAGAGATTAGCAAGAGTTGAATTCCGCTTTCGCCGAAATGTCAAATATCTATCTTCCGGCATTCGTGTCAATATGACTATGCCGACAGAGAACAAGATACCAGACTTCCGACATCTCCCGGGTCACAACTGTGTTACGACGGCGATTCGAAACATCGTGAACCATTATGGCTTCCGTTATCAGGAGCCGATGGTTTTTGGTCTGGCGGAGGGACTTGGCTTTCAGTTCCGAATGATTGAAGGTTTGGAGAATCCGTACTTGAGCGGAGTCGCGCCCGGATTGCTCGAGTCTTTCTGCCGTAATCTTGGGCTGACCTATGACGTCGCCGAGTTTGCCAACGATCAAGATGCCTTAGCCGACCTCAAGGATCACATTGATCGGCGGATTCCCGTTATCGTGCAGGTCGATCTTTTCTATCTGCCATACGTCCAGTCGACGATGCATTTTGCCGGTCATCGTCTGATTCCGGTCGGCTATGATGCGGGATTTATCTATTGTGCTGACACCGGCTTCCATCAGATTCAGAAATGCCCGATCGACAAGTTCACTGAAGCACGCCAGTCGGCTTTCCCCCCGTTTTCATCAAACCGCAAACGAGTACGAATTGACAAAATGGCGGAGCGTCCATTTGTCGAGGAGATGATTACGAAGGCGCTTTTCAACGTCAGTCACAAGTTCCTCAATCATCAGGCCGGCTGCAATTTGCTCCAGATCTCCGATCTCCGTGATCATCTTGGAGCCTATAAAACACCGAAATCACTTTATACACAGATTGAAAAAGCGGGTACCGGTGGTGGTTTGTCGCGCAAGTTATTCGCCGACTTCCTCGATCAAGCAGCTCAGATGTACTCACGCGCCATCTACGATCTCGCTTCCTCCAACTTCGCTGAGTCCGCGGGGCTTTGGTCACATATTGCTGCCAATGCGAAAGATGGTAGCCTTAAGGGAGCCGCAGACGATCTTGAGAGAATCTATGACTTGGAGACGCGCGCCGTCCAGCTCTGCAGCGCGTTTGAGGCAGACGATCTTTAGTTCGAAGTCGGGCGATATCGCTCTCTCAGTCGCGACAAAAACGCTTTCCCTTCTCGCCACAGAGTGATTATGTCGTTTTGACTAAACGCGAATAGTTGCCTGATTTCTCCCCCCGCGACGGTGCGGAACATGAATACCAGCAGGATATTCTGTGCGGCATAGGCGCCGGCGGTGGCCAGAGCCGCGCCAATCATGCCGAGTGGTGGAATCAGCAGGTAGTTCAGCAGCAGCGCGACGGCAAGTGTCATCGCCGTCACGGATGTCATGACTCCCGACCTTCCGCGCCCAAGTACGTGTACCGACAGGATGCCACCAGTCCCTCTCAGTATCGTTGCCACTAGCAGGATCAGCATGGGCACTTGTCCCGCGACGAAACTTCCACCGAACAACAGCAGAACCGGGTGTGATAGGAGCGCCGCTACAACGGCCAGCGAGGTCATTACCACTACCAATTGGCGGAAATAGAAAGGAGTGCTGCGGTTGGCGTCTTCATCCGACTGCGCCGAAGCGCGCGGGAAAAACACCGTCTGGACGGCATACGGGACCATTATCAGCGGCATGGTCAATCCGGCAGCTATGGAGTACACGCCGCCAAGGCCAATGCTGCTCTGTAGCGCCACGAGGATGAAAAAATCAGCCCGAGTGAGCAGGTAAGTGAAGGCGCTATTTACGTAAATCCAGACACCATAGCGAAAAGACTTGGTAAACAGCTTCCACGAAGGCGTGGTTGGCCAACCGACGATGCGGGTGCTGTAATACAAATTCAGCAATGCTCCGATACTCCAGCCAAAGACATATCCCGCGAAAACCCGCTGTGCCGATCTTCCCGGAATCAACAATACGATGACTATGGCAATCAAGCTGGCATAAGTCTGGACCACGTCGGAAATACTTTTCTGCATTATGCGACCGTGAGCCACGAGTTGCTGCGAGCAGAGTTCATAAATGATCATTACCGGTACGGCAATCAAGGCCACCACCATCGTGCCCAGCGGCAAATGGTTCATGAGCGGTTTCCAGAAATTGTAACCGATACAGAATACGCCAATAACGATCGCGCCGGTCAGCAGAGGGAATAGAAGCGCATTGGACAGGTGTGCTCGCGGTGATCCGTCATTGCGGCTGATGAAGTACTGCGTTGCGGCCCCCATACCAAGATGGCTGATACTGAACAGCACGGACGGGACATATACTAACATGGTGACCAAGCCTTTGCCCGTATCGCCGAGCGTGCGGCTGACCGCGAGATTTATGGCGAACGCAGCCAACAGCGAAAGTATTTGCGACGCCAATAATGCAACAGTCGAGTCAAAAAAGCGCAAGACAGCCAACCTCCCGGGGGAGCAGTATAGGGGAGATGATGAGCGGATGGCAAATCAAAAAAAACGGCGGCATCGCTGCCGCCGCTATTCAGCAAGTCTCCTGGGTTCAGGCCCAGTTGTTCCTGATCTGCTTCAGGTAGGTTGGGCTCTTCCGGAGGCCGAGACTCGAAGCCTTGTACTGCACCGAGCCTTCAGTGCGACCCAGCTTCTGAGCGATGAAGACGTTCGAATTGGTGCGATAGATCTTCTTCAGTGTGTTGATCTCCATCGGAGTCCAGTTCTTCATGCGACCGGTAGCGTTGAAGCGGCGAGTGGTAGTTGTCGGCCGGTTCCAGCGAGTGGTGCGTCTGGTCTTGTTATGCCAGGTGCGTCTTGTCCTGCGATTCATCCTTCGCTCCTTTCAAGTAAGGAATACTGGTTTAATTGTACTTCATCCTGAAGTCTATTGTCTACTGCCATGACTTTGTTAACTGTTTGGTTAACACGTTAAAGTATCGGAATAATTCCAGATTACTTTAATCCGAGAGCTAATTCGCTACTCTGAGCTTGCAAGATTGGTGTGGAAATATTGAACATCATTGCCCGTTCCCAGCCCGACTCGGCCCTCCAAGTTTGACTTCGGACTCAGAGATATCTTGCATCCGAGTCATCGTTCGACGATGACAGAAGATGGAATCTGTTTGTCGTCTCCGATCCGCGTTGAGCTGGTTTCAAAAGTAAACACTTTCAAGCGGCATTTGATGTGCGAGAACTCTGGGTCTACACACAGGTATACGGCCGCACTGTTATCCCTTTACTATCACCTGCGATCGTCGTAGATTCCCCTCATGGCGACCTACTTTGTTTCGGACTTTCATCTGGGAGAACTTGACCCAGAGCGGGATCGAAAGAAGTACCGGCTTTTCTCTCGATTCCTGGAACGCATCGGCGCTGATCTCGATCATCTCGTAATTCTTGGTGACCTATTCGACTTCTGGTTCGAGTACCGTTACCTAATCCCCAAACAGCACCTGCCAATACTTTTTAGACTCCGCGACCTCATCGCCGCCGGAGTCAAGGTCACTTACGTCTGCGGCAACCACGATTTTTGGATCGGTGGTTTTATGGATGTAGAACTTGGTTTCAATCTGGTTCGCGATGACTTTTCGATCGCTAGCCCCAAAGGCAGGGTGCTCGTCCTGCATGGCGATGGCGTGGCATCCTCCGATTGGAAATACCGCATTCTCAAACGCGTGCTGCGGAACCGCATCAACGTTGCCCTCTACCGATTGCTCCCTCCGAGCCTTGCCTATGGCTTGGCGCTGGTGGTTTCGCGTCGTTCACGCGGACACACCGAGAGGCGTCCCAGGGATTCGTTCGTTGAGGAGTACGTCGATTTCGCAAAGCGGAGATTTGCCGAGGGCTATTTCGCCGTGGTCTGCGGGCATATCCATTCTCCCGAGATCCGCAAGGTTGGCGACAATTACTATGTCAATTCCGGTGACTGGTTAACCCACTTCAGTTATGTGCGCTTTGACGGCAGCCAATTTGTGCTCGGGAACATGCGCGACGAAGAGTAGCCAGTACTTGCTTGCGAAAATTCTCTCTATGTTGAGATTCGTAGGGGCACGTTGCACGTGCCCGCGGGCACACGAAGTGTGCCCCTAAAGTGTAAATGCTTTTCTTGAAAGCAAGTACTAAGCGCTATCGCTATTCAAATGCCCGGCGGCTGATCTTACCGGTGCGCAAGCTCTGGATGATAGTCTGAATGGATGCCAGATAGGAATCTGAATCGGTTGGACTCAACTCGGTTGTCAATTCGAATTCATTCGGCTGCAGAGGCGGCAGGTGCGGAGCGCTACTGACGTTGCCGACGCGGCCGCCGGCTTCAACAATGGCGTGAACGTAACGTCGTCGCAGGGCTTCTGCGAATATGGCCTGACTTGACGGAATGAAATAAAGTTGCAGGCCCTTCTTGATCTTCTCGCCGCGGAGTGACTGCGCCAGTTGCCGAAAATCATCGACGCTCCCCCCCAGCAGGGGGCCAACGCGCAAGCGACGCAATTGCTTGGCGTATACCTCTTGCGAATCGGAAACGAGTTTTTTCGTGCGCAGTGAGTATATCGGCGAACGCAGTTTTGCCAGCGTCACCGGGATTGTATCGAGCGACGGTGCATTTTTGTCGGAGTACGGCACGGGTGCCTCCGTCCCGCCATAGTGGTTCAGGTAGTTGAGAAATGTCTGATCCGGCTCAATCACCGCATTCCGACCCGAAAGAAATGACAGATATCCAAGCAGCGACATGCGATCTTCCAGCGGCAATCCCTCGACCCCTGGGCCGGATATCTCTACAATAAATGACTTTTCGGAAAGCCCGGCAATCGCTTCGCTGATGCGGCAGGCCGTGTCGAATGTGTTGTGCCGAACCGGCGTCGCGCTTGACAGTACGACCCTGAGCGAAGGTGCAACCTCAATATCGACGGCCCTGGACGGATGCTCGAAGATACTGGTCTGTACCGTCATGATTCTGACGTAGGACGACGTCGCGGCCAATACGGCGACCTCGGGTCGATCACCGACAATTACCATGTTCGCGCGAAAATGGCCACCGTCAAACATGTCCGTGAACGATTCATATAACTCGAACGGATTCTTGTCCGACTTAGAAACACCCGCCATCTTTGGCGACATCACTGTAATGCCTTGATCGCTTACCGATACCATAAGATCGATCGGCACGGTGGCTTGCTCGCCGATTACCGGGTACTCCCCCAATTTATGGTAGGAGACTACTTTCTGTAAGAGTGTCTGCGCAGGCCAGACCTTCTCGCCGCTACGATTAAGGCGTTGCTCATCGAAGAATTTTAGTTCAAGTTGTTCCAGGCGCAGAATCGCCGGCTGGCCGAAGATCTTGTATTTCTTGCGCCAGCGATAGAAGGCCTGCTTTGTGATCCCCAATTCCTGACCGGCCCGGAGATCGTCTCCAAAACGTTCCCACAGTTCGCTGATCTCTCGCTGTGAGTATTTTGGGAAAATCGATTTGCCGACACCCTTCTTCCGGCGCCAGTAGGCGACCAGTTGCTCCGATACGTTGCCCAGTGCTTGCCCGATCCTTTTGTCGGTGCGGTACAGTTTCTGTAACTGCAGCAATTCTTGCTTTGTGGGAATTCTCTTGGCGGTCACGGTCTGTGAAAATACATGTGAAGTGCCTGATAGACGTCCTCCAGCGAGAAGGAGATCACGCGCACATCGCCGGTCGTTGCCATAAAGTTGCTGTCGCCGGCCCAGCGGGGCACGATGTGAAGGTGCAGATGTCCGGCTATTCCGGCGCCGGCGGATCGTCCGAGATTCATCCCGATGTTAAACCCGCGGGGAGTAAACTCGGTACGCAGCGCTTTTACTGCCAGCTTCGACATAGCCATCATCTCGTTCAACGTGCCTTCCGGCAGTTTTTCGAGATTGCCGATATGGCGGTTCGGCACGATCATCATGTGTCCGGAAGTGTACGGGTAGCGATTGAAGACGATGAAACTATGTTTGGCACGATGGAGAATCAGATTGGCGCGGTCTCTTTTCTCCGCCAGCATCAGACAGAAGATACACCCTTTGGGTTTGGGACCGCGAATAAACTCACCGCGCCATGGAGCGAAAAGATGCTTGGCCATAAAGATGTGAGTATATGCAAACGTTGACCGTTTGGCAAACGGAATAAAATGGACGAGCTAATTGCTTACAACCGGACTCAGTGACGCTGTCGTGGAAGCCGTCAGGTTGAGATCAATCGTACGATCTGCTTCGTCCGAGTATTGCCGGTCGGTTGAGAAGAACAGGACTTGATAGTCCTCCCCAAACTGCCTCAACACGGTCATAGCGCAGTCTCTCCGCTGCCGATCGAAATGCAGCAGGGGATCTTCAAGTATGATTGGCGGTCTGGTCTCTGCGGAAATGATCTTGACCAGAGCCAGTCGCAACGCCAGATGCAGTGCATCAACCGTCCCTCTGGAAAGAGAAGATGTTGACTTCATCCAGTTGTCACCATCGGCGGTTATCTCCGCTGCCAACGAATGCCGATGGAGTTTGACACGTCGCCACTGGTTGTTCGTTAGTCTCCGCAGGATCTGCGACGCCTCGTCTTCCAGGATCTCGATTGATGATTTCAACACTCGCCGACGCGCTTCTTCCAGATAGCGTGCCACGATAGAAAGAGTCTCGGCCTCGGCACGCAAGAGTCGCAACTGCCGGTCACCCTCCTCGATGCGTTCCTGCAAAGGCGCCATGATATCGCTGCCGGCCTCGAGGAATTTCAGCTTGTTCTCCAGGTTGACGCTTTCATCCTGAAGCTGGTGCAGCCTCTTATCCAGTTCGGCCAGTTCACGCTGCAATTGTTCGAGTTTCTCCGGAGTGGTTGCATACGAGCGATACCTGTTGAAGGTCTCCTGCTGTTGGCTGATGCGAGCTGTCATTTCGTCCAGTTCAACTTCCATATCCTTGAGGTTGTTGTTGCCAAGCAGGGTCTCGTAACGTGCGACCAGTGTCTTGATATCGCGATCAAGATCGCGGTACTCTTCGTACTTCTCTCCCATTTCTTCGACGGTCTTAACGTTAAAGCGTCGCAGCAAAGCCTCCACGGCTTCCGTCCCTTTATAGACTTTGTCCTTCTCTTCCTCCCGGCGCGCTTCAGCTTCCTTTTGTCTGCTTAGTGCCCGTTTGTGAGCCGCCAGTGCCGACATCCACATTACCACTGTTACCAGCGCTACCACGACACCGGCTCCGGCTCCACCGACATAGATGACATCATGCAGTTTGTTCCAGAGGAAAGCACAGACTACTGTCGACAGTAGAGCGAATCCGACCACGATTCGGTGCCAACCTTTCGGTTGTTGCGATCGCGCGCTCTCTGCTTCCTTCTCTGCACGGGCAGCGGCGTCTTCGAGTCGACTTTGCAGCAACTGATTCTGGGTCGCCAGAGTCTCCGCTGATCTAAGGTCAGAGCGCTCGATCTTGGCCAATGTCTTGAGCGCTTCCTTCTTTGTCGTGATCTGGTTCTTGCTCTCCTGTGCTTCTTTGGTGCGACGACCCCATTCAAGATAGGTATCTCGTTCCTGATTGAGATTCTGCTCGGCTTCGAGTGCCAACTTGCTCTTGCGAAACAAGTCGTGTTTGCCCTCGAAAGCCATCTGCACGGCCTGCAACTCGGCGCCAATGGTTTCCTGTCCGCGTCGGGCCTCGAGCAGTTCGACGATCTTCGACTTGGTGGAATTGAGGTCGTTGGTCCATTCGCCGATATCCTTCTCAACAGTGTGGATTTCCCCCGCCGGACCGTCATCTTTGCCTTGAATCTGCGCGAGACGGTTGCTAATGCGCTGCAACAGCCGTGACACCAGTAGATCATCCTTGCTGTTGCTGAGCATTTTTTCCAGCTTGTCGCGAATCAACTCGGTCGCCAACTCGACTCCGGCAAGATCGTCCTGCCTGACCAGCGACGAGGCCACATAGAGCTCTTTTTCCGTGAAGCCGAGCGCCTTACCGATTTGTTCCTGCACATCGGCCGGCGTGTTCCACTTGCCCCCCGTTTCAACCTCTTCGAGCATCGTCATTTCTGTGGCAACATCCTTTGTCAGACGGTACGACTTGCCATTGGCTTGATACTCCAGGTGCAACAGATAGAGTGCTTCCATTGTTGACAGGTTGGCATGATGCACTTCCCAATGGGCTGTAGCCGGGTTGTCGAACAACACGGTGTAGATCGCTCGCACCAATGTGCTTTTGCCGGAGTCGTTATCCCCGATGATCTGATTGAATCCTTCGCCGAAATCGATAGCGAAATCAGCGAAGCGTCCGTAGCGTTTGATATGCAGTTTCTGTAGCTTCATGAGATCACATCCTTGCCTGACAACATGGCGTTGCCGGTGACCAGCGCCTGCAAATATCGCGGTTTTAGCTCCGGCGTTGCCTTCTCGATTGCATCTTCCAATAAGTAAATGTAGTCGGTAAGCAACGTGTCACCCCCCGTACCACCGACGCGCACGCGGCTGGTCTCAAGTCGGCGGGTTTCCTCAATTCGCAAGCAGCAGAACCGGTCTCTGAATTCGTTTTCCAGCGCCGTCAGATCAACGTACCCGTCGGGGGTGAGTTCCCCGTCAAAACGGATCCGTAACAACGTCTCCGAAGAGGCATGTCTAAGAAGTTCCTCTTCCAGTTCGATACTGTAGCGAAAACGCGCGTTATCCAATTCAAGCTGTTTCCAAACCATCTGTCCCGTGCGGCATTTCTCGATCACCGGGCGATTCCGGCTGATCTCGACTAAAAGCACTTGCCCGGACTTGCTGCTTTCGAAGTCTTGCGTTTCCGGTGAGCCGCTTGAGTAAGAATAATCGTTCCACTGGCGATAGTCTAAGCCGCCGACCGCCACGTAGTCGAAGCCTGTCTTGGCTATGGCATCGATGGTTGCACCGAAGCTCGAGCTTCCGCAAGCGTCGTCCGGTAATTCAGGATTATTGACTATGGCGATGTGGACGCCCGGCAGATCACCTTTGGCCGGCAACGTTTGCTCGGTCGCCACTGTTCCTTCTCCGAAACTGGTTGCTCCGTAGACCGTGATTTCCGATTCAGGAAAACGGAGATACGGCGCCTGCCGACTGTTCAGTAGATAGAAGTTCTCCGGTCGATTTTCTGTGGACAAAAGGCGGTATATGGAGTTCTCCTCCAAACAATCGCAAACACCCGGTAGCACCACAAACGGTATCTTCCCGAGTCGTTCAACCTGCTGGAAGACAAAGTCAACTAGATGGCGCGATACCATGTTGCTTGCAAACAAATTGCCTGATACCAGAAAGAGGTCGACGCTCCGGTCCAGCGCGAGTGTCACCGCGCTCTCCAGTGACTCCTTAAGCGCTCGGCGAACGAAATCGCCCGCTTTGCCGATGCCCGAAAACTGCCTGCCAAGGCAGAAATCGGATGCATGAATGATCTTTGCCATTGTTGCCAGCTTTCCTCTTCAAAGGGTGCCGTAGGTTGATACAGCTGCCCGCACAAATGTCGTTTTCGTGGCGACGAATAGCGGTGCCTTTCCGTCAAGAGGCGGGATGCCACAACGTTACGGGAGTAGTGTACCGTCGCCTGTTCTATCATTTGTATCGGAAAAGATCACCGAAAAATGAAGCTCAGGCCTGTGGCTACTTGCGGAATTTGCCGGATCAGAGGCGCGTGCAATCCGTAGATACGGTCGCCGGCGTCAGGGCTTTTTCTTGCCGACAGGGTCGGCAGTGTCAGTTCAGAAGATTTGACCGGTCAACTGTTTGTAGACCAGCACCGGCGAAATCCCTCCCTGTCCCAAAATGAAATCGTGAAACTTTCTGAGCGTATACTTCTGTCCGAGCTTGGTCTTGTACAGGTCCCGGATCATTAACAGGTACTCCTTACCCAACAAGTAGCTACTCGGTTGTGTCGGTGTAAGCGTGTAGCGGTTAACCTCTTTCTCGATGTAGTCAACCTCGGCATCGAGATTCGCCACCATCCAATCTACGGCCTGCTGATAAGTAAACTGACCGGTTTGCAGCTTGACATCCACGACCAATCGCGCAGCGTCAAACCGAATGCCGCCAAGGGTCGCCAGATAGGTCCGCAGATCATCGCCGTAAAACTTTTCCCTGTACATCTCCTCTTCGCAATAGAGTGCCCAGCCCTCGACCATCATGTTGTCGCGCTGGACTCGACGCATCAGCGATGGATTGTGGTTCGCCATTTGCAACTCGAGATGATGTCCCGGATAGACGTCATACGCCACAGCCCCCTTGAAACCGCGACGAGTACAATAACGGAAATAGGCCGAACGATTGGCGTCGGAAAGCGAATCGGGGGATGGCTGAACATAGAACCGGCCGATCTGTGTCTGCTCGAACGGGCCCACCGGTTGATAGGCGATGCCACCAACCACATTCCGAATGATCGCCGATGTCTCGACTGGAACACACTCCCCGACGCTCGCGGGCACGCTGGCGAAATCGTGCGAAACGATCCAGTCACGCGTCTGGTTGATTTCCCACTGGAAGTAATCCATTACGTCGTTGCGACAGAAGCTTTTGGGGATGAAATAGGCGAAATCTTCCGGCATCGGCAGAGTGTCGACAATCGCCGAGACCGAGTCATATAGCTTCGCCGATCTTGCGAACAGCGCCTCCCCCACTTTCAGCAGCGAATCAGAGTCATAGTCGAGGAAGTACTGCTGTCTGAGCAGTTTGTCGTAAAAATCCTTGCCGACACCGAAGGGTTGACCTTCCTTCGTCCTGAGGATATCGAGGAAGTCGGAGAAGTCTTCCAGCGCGCCGGCAGCCGTTGTTATTTTCTCCTGCAGCTCGTCGCGGCGTTGCGGGAACTTGGGGCCAAAATAGCCCGCAATGTCGTTCAGGAACCCGACCATGTTCTCGACCTCCTCATCAGCCAGCAGAATCCAGATCTGCGGCGGTTCCTTCAGAAGCTTCTGTGCGGACTTCAGGAAACGGGGTAAGTCGTCAAGCCGTCCCAGAATCGACTCCAGCTTGACCGTGTCCGACAACGATTGTGACAGCATGATCTGATAGATGCCGTCGCTGGCCTTGCCTGAAAACAACTTCGGATTATCTTGCATCAGTGGCGAGCGACTCAGACACAGTAGCTGAGTTTCAATACTCCCCTGCAATGTCAGATAATCAACCTTCTGCTCAACGGACAGCTCTCCCTGACTGATACTATTCATCGCGTTGCGCAGATCGCGCAACGTCGATGCAAACTTGCCGAATGATCGCTGCGAAAAGTCGGGATAGTGATCGTCATAAGAATGATTCCCCATCTCCGTGGCGTAGACGGGATCGAACTCGAACCATTTCTTCACATATTGTTCCGCTACCTGCCCAAGTCTCTCTGACGCCGAACTCGGTTTGGCTGTCAGACCGGCAGATAGGATCAGCGATAGTACGATTGTTAGTGTTGTCAAAATCCTTGTCATTATCTGCTACTCCACAAATTGATATTCCCCGGTTGAGTCGCTGATCAGCGCTGTCAACCGACTATTCGTATAACACCAGACTTACTACGGTCTCGACATGTGCCGTCTGCGGAAACATATCCACCGGCGACACACGCTCCACGCAATATCCGGCCTCGACAAACTGTGCAAGATCTCGCGCCAGCGTGGCCGGATTGCACGACACCGCAACGATCCGCTTTGCTCGCAGGCGGCAGATGCGTCGGCAGGCCGTCTGCTCCAGACCGGAGCGTGGCGGATCGGCCACGATCGTGTCAAACTGCCTCTCATCTTCATGCAACTCCACCAGCAGGCGACGTACATCGCCGGACACAAATTCGCAATTGACGATTCTATTCAGCGAAGCATTTTGTTTAGCCATCTCGACCGCCTCGGGATTGATTTCGATCCCAAGCACGGATGCCACGTCTTTCGCCAAATATAAACCAATGGTGCCGCATCCGCAGAAAAGGTCAAGCAGATGCTGCTCCGGTTGGACGTGAGCATGATCTCGAATCACATCGTAAAGAACCTGCGTCTGTCTGCTGTTAGTCTGAAAAAAAGAGAAAGGCGTGAGCTGGAAGGCGAGGTGCCCGATTTGTTCGGCAAGATACGGCTTACCATGAACCAGAATCACTTCGTCACCGATCGCGACGTGTGCCTTGCGTCCGTTGATAGTGTGAAATAGCGACGTGAGACCCTCTACCTGCTCGATGATTCCCGTTAGCAACTCCTCGCGACCGGCGAACTCGCGGTTGAAAGTCACGAGGTTGAGCATGAAATCTCCCGTCAACTTGCCTTCCCGCACGACCAGGAAGCGCAATTCACCCTCACCGGACTTGAAATTGTAGAACGGTATCCCCAGCTCCCGTGCAAGTGATCGCACCTTCGCCAGTGCCGCCACCGAAGCCGCTGATTGCAAATAGCACTCTTCCAACTCGAAAACGGCGTCGTATCTCCCGCGGACGTGCATGCCGGCCGTGGCAGTCTCAATCTCGTCGCAAAACGAGTACTCCATCTTATTGCGATAGTAGAATTCCTCTGCCGAACCGAGCGGGGCATCAATCTCGTGAACCTCAAGCTTACCGATCCGCTCCAAGCCGTCCGAGACAAATCGCGCTTTGTACTTGAGTTGTTCGCTATACGGCAAGTATTGCCAAGTGCAGCCGCCGCAGATGTCAAAATGCCGACAGCGCGGTGTTATGCGCAAAGGTGACGGCTTGAGCAGACGCGCAAACCTCGCGAAAGCGAAATTGTGTTTCACCTCGGTAATCTCGCATTCGATCTCATCACCCGGCACGCCGCGATTAGCCATTACCACCAGACCGTCGTGTCGACCAACCGACTTGCCGGTGTTGACGAGATCGACGATTTCCAGTTCAATCACATCGTGACGTTTTAGTCGCAGAGTCATGCCGCGGAAAATAGTCAAATCAGCCGGTGTGACAACAGATAAAAAAGGTGTCTTGTCTGCCGATGTATTGTATAATCGACACGACACGCACCAGACGTTGAATAATCGGGTTCCGCAACTCTGTCGTGTCGGCAAGCCGTTTTGAAGGAGAGACAGCATGTTGTATCAGCGTTGGACAATACTCACTATTCTCGTCGCCCCGCTATTGTGCGGTGCCGCTCTTGCGGCCGATCCGGTAGCCAAGATCAACCCCGAACTCCTGACTCGTCCCTATTCGGTGCTACAACCATTTGCAGGCACGGCGCAGTTCGTCGGCAAACCGGGATTTGCCAGACCCTGCTCGATAACCGTCAATGTAGCCTGCGTAAAGACAGTGCCCGCTTCCGAGCGAATCCATTTGGAAGCGGACGATGCTTACGACTTCGTCATCTCTCCCGACAGTGTCGTCTGGGAGGCGCCGATTGACTCCGGGGCGACCCTGTCGGCGCAGTTTGTCTTTCAGCCGCAGGAAGTCGGTATATATCAACTGAGCATTGCGCGGCGGCTCAACTCACGGTGGCAACAGTTGACAGGGCTGACTCTCGCCATCTCGGAGGACGGCAAGACCATGTACGCCGGTTCAACTACCAATTGTTATCTGAATTCCATCCCACCGCATCCGCCACGGAATTCTCGACCGCTAACCGTGCGCTTTCCTCTGAGGGGACTTGTCTTTGATCCAATGCTCGATCGTCATTTCACCGGTGAATTCCGATTCTCTCAACCTCCTGCAGTTAACGATACTGTCTACGTCGATTTTTCACTTGAATGCCAAGTAGAGCAGTACTCCAAAGTGCAGTTCATTCTTGATTACTCTACGAATCTCAAGCTGTCGGATTTTCCGCGTTCCTGGGGAGATCAGATTCACTTGACCGACAGTAGCCGCTTCTATAGCGGTCGCTTCTGGTTTCTGCCTCTCAAGTCAGGTATCGGTGTGCTTAACCTGCGCATTGTTGGGAAGAGAATATCGACCAGTCAATTCGACCGCGCCACCACCGAACTACCCATCTACTTCGTAACCGGGGATGATGGCAAACTGCTCTTCATTGGCAGTTTTGAACCCTGGACACGTTACAAAAACAAAAACGATCTGATGCTGGGAGGGTTGACACGTCTGATTGATGTGAAGAATCGCGATTATAATCTGAGACCTCTGCTCTCCAAACCCGACTATCAGGGAGAAGAGACTAGCATGCCTGTCGATAGCACGGCAGCGGACAAGAAATAGTCCGAGTTACGACCCGATCGGATATGTCGCAACTCGGCAGATTTAGGCGCGCACGGTCAACACCGGTATGCGTGTCCGATGCCGGACCTCCGACGAGACGCTTCCCAATATGATATCCGACAAGCCGCGATGTCCGTGCGTTGACATTGCGATCAGATCGCACTGTTCCTGTTCCGCCGTTGCCAGAATGTGCTCCGCCGGTTCACCACAGGCCAGGACGGTATTGACAGTGAAACCATCAGCGCGCAAACCTTCTTCGATTTTCGCCAGATACTCTCGGTCCTTACGCATTTCTTCCGACTCAGCCAGTTGCTTTTGGTTTCGCGCCATAAAGCCATCGGCGACATGAATGATTGTCAGGCGGGCATTGGTGAAACGCGCCAACGGACGGATGTATTCCAGAATTACACTGTCCGTCTTGCTGTTCTCCAGTGGAATCAAAATATGTTGGTACATGTTACTCCTGCCGCGATAATACCGGCTTTATAGCCAACCATAGATCGTCTGACCCAGTAAATATACGTTCAGGGAGACGATCACAATAGTCACAATCCATGCCATTACCTTCAACCAGCTCGGATTAACGAACCGCCCCATTTTGAGCTTGTCACTGGTGAACAACACCAGCGGCACGACGGCGAATGACAGTTGCAGCGACAACACTACCTGACTTAACACCAGTAGTCTGCCAATCCCGCTACTTCCATAAAGCGCCGCCACCAAAGCCGCCGGCACAATCGCAATCAACCGCGTCATCATCCGTCGTACCCAGGGGCGGAGTCGTATGTTCAGGAATCCTTCCATCACGATTTGTCCCGCCATGGTCCCCGTCAGTGTCGCATTTTGTCCCGATGCCAGAAGCGCTACGCCAAATAGGGTGCCTGCCAGTGAAGCGCCGAGCACCGGGCTGAGAAGTTGATATGCGTCGCTGATGTCGGCGACGTCCTGATGTCCGCTTCCATGAAACGCCGCCGCACTCAGGATCAGAATTGCTGCGTTGATGAAGACGGCGAAAAACAAAGCCACGGTCGAGTCTATCGTGGCGAATTTTATGGCCATCGCCTTGCCCGTGTCGTTGCGCTCGAACGCCCGCGTCTGCGAAATGCTGGAGTGCAGATACAGATTGTGCGGCATTACTGTTGCCCCCAGGATGCCGATGGCGATATACAGCATCGCCGGGTTGGTCACGACCTGAGAACTGGGTAATAATCCGCCGAGCATGGCGTTGATATCGGGACTTGACGCGATCAACTCATAAGCAAAGCAACCGCTGATTAGAAAGATCAGTCCCCCGACCAGTGATTCAACGTAGCGGAAGCTTTTGTTCTGCAAGTAGAGAATAACTAACACGTCGGCAGCCGTTAGTATCACTCCGATTACCAGCGGTATCCTGAACAATAGATTCAGCGCCACCGCCGAACCGATCACTTCCGCCAGATCACAGGCGGCAATGGCGATCTCACAAAGCACCCACAGCATGAACGCGGTCGTCGGCGAGTAATGGTCCCGGCACGCCTGCGCCAGATCGCGACCGGTGACGACGCCGAGCTTGAGCGCGAGATGCTGCAATAGAATCGCCATCAGGTTGGAGATTAGCACAACGGATAGGAGCGTATAGCCGAACTGCGCGCCGCCGGCCAGATCGGTCGCCCAGTTGCCCGGATCCATGTACCCAACCGCGACCATTAGTCCCGGCCCCGTGAACGCGAACAACTTCCGCCAGAACCCCGCGGTTGCCGACACCGGAATTGAAGAATGCACTTCCGGCATCGACGGACTGGTGACTCCCCGACGCCAACCCGCGTGGGAGTTCGGTTCACTATTCGCTGTCGGTTCTAACTCTTCCGCCATGTCTCCTCTCGAACACGAGTATCAAATACTTACGCTCACCGGGGTCGTTTCTCGGAACGAATTATCAATTGATTTACTTACTGGGCAAGAGAATTTGCAGTCGGGTGAACGCCGCATACCTGTTGAAGAAATCGTCATCATGAAAGGATTCCCGGTGAATCCCCTTCCGTAGGGGTAGTCCCTCGGAGGTTGTCTCGTAAGTTTCTTTCCCTCACCCCTAACACCCCTCTCCCAGTGGGAGAGGGGAAGGGGGCGAGGGTGTAAGATGTTGCGACTCCATGATCTCGCTCAACATTCTCGACCATCGCAATCCTTTTCACAACTGTACTCCAACTTGTTGGACAACCTCCACGTGGCTACCCATTTTCGGGCAACCACACGGGGTTGCCCCTACAGTGCGGCATTCCGCCCGCGACGGCGAGATTTTAGTTGACATTTACTCCCATTATCGCTATCTTATTTACCGATTAGAAGTCTTATCATAGCCATTCCACACCCTTCGGGAGGGTATTATGCCTCGTTTGACAACGTTAGTTTTAGGGTTCATCGCCGCGATTTTGTGCGGCTCTTTGTTTGCGTCCACCGACAGCCAACTGGCAACGCAATCCCTCAACCGGGTGCCACTGTCATTCACCAAGAACATGGGCCAATGGGATGACCGCGTTCTGTTCCATGCCAACTCTGGCGGCGCCACGATGTGGTTCACGAAAGAAGGCGTCACCTACCAATTCACCCGACGGATTGACAACGGCAACACACCCCTAAATCCCCTCTCGAGAGGGGACTCGCATTTGTCAAGCGGCACATCTGCTAATGAGCCTATTCCCCTCTTGAGAGGGGTTAGGGGTGTGTCTGACCGCGATTCCATCGAGCAACTCATCCTCACCGCCAAATTTCTCGGCGCCAATCCAAACCCCGAAATCATCGCCGAAGGCCAGATGGAATACAAATGCAACTATTTCCTTGGCAACGACCCGTCCAAATGGCACACCGACGTGCCCAACTACGAAGCGATCACAATCAAAGGCATCTATCCCGGTATCGACCTGAAATACTCCGGCGACGGCAACGGGCAGGCGGCGTACGAGTTTGTCGCCGCTCCCGGAGCTGATATCGCCCAGATCAGGGTCGCCTATGAAGGCGCAGAAGAAACTTCGCTTGATGCTGACGGCAAACTGATCCTGAAAACCAAATGGGGCGACATGACCGCCGCGATAAAATCTCCTCTATGCGCCTCTCTCCCTCTGGGAGAGGGGTCGGGGGTGAGGGCGATTCTTTCCGGCAGTGCAAGCTGTGCGTGGTGGACGTCCTCGTCCACCACGTCGTCGTCAGGCTTGGCGCACGGGGACGTACGCCAAGCACTGGCAGAAAAGTCGGGGACACTTACATTGTCCTACAGTACCTACCTTGGGGGAACAGCTATAGATGGAGGAGAAATCATCGCAGTCGATGGCAGCGGCAATGCTTATGTGGCGGGAGAAACCAATTCTTCCAACTTCCCGACTTTGAATCCTTATCAGACGCTTCAAGGCAGTACAGATGTCTTTGTGACCAAGCTCTCCAGTTCCGGCAACAGCGTGACCTACAGCACTTACGTCGGTGGAGGAAACGACGATTATGGATACGGCATTGCGGTCGATGGCAATGGCAGTGCCTATGTGACCGGCCGTACTAATTCCTCCGACTTCCCGACTCTGAATCCCTTTCAGACGTATCAAAACAAAGATGATATTTTTGTGACCAAGTTGAGCAGTTCGGGTAACCAACTGATTTACAGCACCAACCTCGGCGGGGGAAGTGACGATTGGGGATGTAGCATCGCGGTGGACGGCAGCGGCCATGCCTACGTAACGGGCATGACTCTGTCCTCCAACTTCCCGACTCTGAATCCCTATCAGACGGATCAGGGCGGCGCTGATGCTTTTGTGACCGAACTCTCCAGTTCCGGCACTAGCTTGATCTACAGCACCTACCTTGGTGGGGGAGGCACAGATGTAGGATACGACATCGCAGTGAATGGCAACGGCAATGCCTATCTGACGGGCCGGACGGAATCCTCCAACTTCCCGACCTCGAATCCCTATCAGATGGATCAAGGGGGCGCTGACGGCTTTGTCACCAAGCTGAGCAATGATGGCAACAGCTTGATCTACAGCACCTACCTCGGAGGGGCGAGTAACGATGAAGGAGACGGCATCGCGGTTGATGTTAGCGGCAACGCCTATGTGACGGGCGGGACTTGGTCTTCCGACTTCCCGACTCTGAATCCCTGTCAGACGGATCAACGCGGCGCTGATGTCTTTGTGACCAAGCTGAGCAACGCCGGCAACGGCCTGATCTACAGCACCTATCTCGGCGGGGGAGACACGGATATTGGATTCCGCATCGCGGTTGACATTCGCGGCAACGCCTGTGTGACGGGCGGGACTTGGTCTTCTGACTTCCCGACTTTGAATCCCTATCAGGCGGATCAAGGCGCCGCCGATGCTTTTGTGACCAAGCTCTCCAGTTCCGGCAACAGCCTCATCTATAGCACCTACCTCGGTGGGTCGGGTACTGATGATGGACTAGGCATTGCGGTCGATGGCAGTGGCGATGCCTATGTGACGGGCTTTACTGGTTCTTTTGACTTCCCGACTTTGAATCCCTATCAGATGCGTAAAGGCGGCGATGATGCTTTTGTGACCAAGCTGAATTGGGCGCCTGACTACGACTGTGGCGATGTCAACACCGATGAACAAATTGACTTGCTCGATGCGGTGTTCCTGATCAACTACATCTTTGTCGGTGGGCCTGCACCGGAGCCGCTTTCGGTAGCCGATGTTGACTGCAGCGGCAGAATTAACATTGCTGACGTGGTTCGCTTGATCAATTACATTTTCAGAGCCGGTCCCGCTCCCTGCACGGGCTGCGACTAAGACTATTGTCGTAGGGGCGCAGCATGCTGCGCCCGTGCATGCAGATGACAATTCTGTGGGCGACAGATGTCCACATCTGCCCCGAGTGCCCAGGCACATGTGGATATGCTGTGCGTGGTGGACGTCCTCGTCCACCACGTCGTCGTCAGACTTGGCGCAGTGGGACTTACGTCAAGCACTGGATGACTCTACCATATCCCGGGAAACAGTCGATATCGAGTCTGTTTAGTATAAGCGACATACCCATCTAATTCTTCATATAGCGTTCTGTCCTCTAGTGAAGTGCGAATTACAAATAATATTATCACCGCTACTGTTGGGATGAATGTCCATAAAGACCCCAGCATTAGTGGAACCCCTAATGCCCCAATAATAGTCGCAGCATAACCAGGATGCCGAACGATTTGATATGGTCCAGTTGTCACTACGCGATGTTTCCGATCAGTCTGAATGCGAACAAACTGCTCAAAGTGCTCGTTCTCCACCATTGCCCAAATACCAAACACATAGACCACTGCAATCAAAACTGCTCCTATATAGACTGTAAAAAAGGGCAAGGAAGACCATCTATATCGAATTGCATCAAATCCCGCAACTATGTGAGTAATCAATACTAAGGGTAACCAGACAACCATAAATATCTTATCATAAGTCTTTACACCTTTATGTGAAGCCCCTCGCTGCCTGAGCATTTCAGGTGCTTTTATTGCATAAATTATTAGGGCACACGCTTCAATAGATAAACCATAGAAAAAGTAAATCCAGCCTCGCAACCATTCTATGGTTCCAGCAGACACAAACAGCAATAATGCGAATATGAAGCAAATCATCATCCGCTGAATGACATATCTGATAGCTGTATTCGAATTGGTATCTTGTGGGGTATCGGTTGTCATTAGCAGCTTCGTAGGTCAGGACTAATCGGGGTCTGACATAGTGCGCGGCGTACGTCCTCGTGCGCCGCGATTTCCCCCTACCACCCGAATATATTTATCCGCCAAATATCGTTCTTGGTGACAAAGATAATCAGCAGAATCAGGAAGACAAAACCGATCTGTTGCGCAATTGACCGCGCTCGCATTGACAGCGGACGACCTTTGATCTTTTCAATTATCAAAAACAGCGCCTGACCGCCGTCGAGTACCGGTATCGGTATCATATTGACGACGCCGAGATTGACCGAGAGAATCGCTGCCAATATCAGCACTTCCACAAACCCGGTCTTGGCTGCTTCCCCAACGGCCTGGGCGATAAACAGCGGACCGCCGATCAGCTTGGTTGAAACCGAACCGGTCACAAGATCCTTGAGGAACTTGAAAATCGTCCCCGCATAGATATTCGTCATCATAAACCCTTGGCTCAGCGAAGTGAAAAAGCCCATTGGCTTGTATGTCACGTCCTGTCCCACGCCGATCTTGCCGAGCACGACGATATCCCCCTTCTCGTTCATCGTCGTATCGGATCTAATCTGCACGATCGCGCTTATCGTATCAGCGCCGCGCAACCAACTCAGCTTCGCCGATTCCCCGGGACGTTTGGTTATGATCCCGTACATGTGACCGAATGAAGTGATCGAGGAGTCGTCAACCGCGATAAGGACATCCCCCGGTTTTAGGCCCGCACCTTCCGCCGGCGTATCTTTTAGTACCTGACCGATCTGCGCCTTGGTATTATCAACGACCGGCTCTCCCTTGAAGAAGTAGATGCCAAAGAGAATGACAATCGTCAGGACATAGTTCATCGCCGGACCGGCCAGAATCACCAACATGCGCTTCCAAACCGGTTTCGACATATACTCCCACGGCTCACCGCGTACTTCGGATTCCTCCGGCTTTTCTCCCGCCATTTTGACATAGCCCCCGAGCGGTATCCAGGAGATGCAGTATTCCGTATCCCCCTTGCGGAAGCCGATCATCTTAGGCGGAAATCCGAGCGAAAACGTTTCCACACGTATGCCCGATGCTTTCGCCAACATAAAATGCCCGAATTCATGGGCGAAAATTAACAGCCCGAGCACCAATATGAACGCCAATATCTCTAACATGACAATCCTATTAACCTCTTCACCCGATAAATGTTTCCGACGCGATTAGCCCTTCCGTCCGTTTTCGCACCTGACGGTTTGCCTCAAGTAATCCGATTAGCGATGGTTTAGAGATCGTAATGCTTTCGGCAACCATCTTATCCACTACGGCATAAATATCGGGGAGTTTAATCCTTCCGGCAAGAAAAGCCGCCACCGCTACTTCATTGGCTGCATTAAGGGTCAGCGCCGCCAATCCCCTCATACGCAACACCTTGTATGCCAGCGCTATCGCTGGAAACCGCTCCTGATCGACCGGCTCAAAATGTAGCGACCTCAACTCCCCGAAATCCGCCCGCGGCAAATCGGTGGCCAATCGCTCTGGAAACTGAAGCGCATACGCAATCGCCAAACGCATATCCGGCGGTGACAGCTGCGCGATTACTGAACCGTCGCAGAACTGCACCATCGAATGAATGACCGATTCCGGATGGATCACGACATCAATCTGCTCGGGCGCTAAATCAAACAGGAAGTGCGCCTCGATGACCTCAAGGCATTTGTTCATCATGGTGGCCGAATCGATAGTGATTTTCGCCCCCATCGACCAGTTTGGGTGCTTCAGCGCTTCTTCAACTGTGATTGAACTAAACGTCTCCTTCGGGCGATTGCGAAAGGGTCCTCCCGAGGCCGTTAGGATAATCTTCTCGACCTCGTTTCGTCGTCCCGCCTGCAAGCATTGAAACACTGCTGAATGTTCCGAATCGATCGGGATGATTTGCGCGCCGGTCTGACGACAAACTTGCTTTAGCAACTCGCCACCGGCAACCAGCGATTCCTTGTTTGCCAACGCGAGTGTTTTTCCGGCCGCCAGTGCGTGGTATGATACTTCCAGCCCCGCCGCCCCCACGATGGCGTTGACCACCAGATCAGCGTCTATCTCTCGAATCGTTTCAGCAAATGCCGCGTTACCCACGAAAATTCGTGTTGATGCCGGCAGCGCTTGCCTGACAGTTTCCGCGTCTGCGTGATCACTCAGATGGACGGCAGAAACATTGAATGTCCTTGCCTGCTCGATTAGCGATCCGATATTCCTGTGGCAGGACAACAACTCGACCTTAAACTTGTCAGGGTTCTTGGCAACGATATCAAGGACATTGCGGCCAATCGAGCCGGTCGAGCCGAACAGGAGAATTCGCCTCACTTCTTCTCGTAAGCGCGAATGAGATAAACGCGCTTGAGCGGTCGATCAGGCGCCGGATAGCCGTTTTGTATCGTGACATCAGCCTTCCCGTCCTTCTGCAGCTGTAGTAGCTCATCTTTCCATTGCGCATCTTGGACAATCCGCTGAATCGGTCCTGATGTTGGGGTCTTGCCGATTTTCTGTACGACATCAAACCCGGCAATCGTCTTTCCGAAAACTGTGTACTTGTGGTCCAAATGTGGCGTTGGCGCCAGACAAATATAAAATTGCGATGATGCCGAGTTGGGATCGCTGTTGCGCGCCATGCCAAGCGTGCCGGCATGATGCAGCGAATCGTTAAACTCCGCCGGCACAGTCGTCTCCGAACCGCCGGAACCGTTACCTTTGGGATCACCGGTTTGAATCATGAATCCATCGATCACCCGATGGAACACCAGCGAGTCGTAGAATCCTCTCCTCACCAAACCGAGGAAATTCTCGACGTGCTTCGGCGCCACCTTGGGGAACAGTTCAAGCTCGATTTTTCCCTCGGAAGTCTCAAGCACGACCACCGGATTTTTGCCGGAACCAAAACATCCATCAGTAACCATAACACCTGCCGTAATCAGAATGAGTATAGACAGTATTGCTTTCATAACATCTCCTTTGTAGCGCGTTTCGACATGACAGCGGCGGAATATACCGGTTATATGCGCGCTGTCAAACAAAGTTGCTTCCCGCAGTTGCGGAAATCGCAGACGTGCGCCGGTCTCTTTTTTGGCTATTGGGGGTTGATAATGCGGTCGCCTTTGATTAAACTATTGGATTAGTTCCGTCATGAGGAAAGGAATTCTCGATGATCGAAGAACAACAGACGATAGCGCAAGCGGCAAGTGGGTCTGGGATCGGCTTGCACACCGGCTGCCAATCGACTATCACCTTCAGGCCCGCTGCGCCCGGTTCCGGCGTCCGCTTTGTGCGCACCGATCTCCCCGGTATGCCCGAAGTACCGGCTGACATCGATCACGTGGTGGGACTGGATCGCGGCACGACCCTCCAGAAGGGCGCGGCGAAGATCTATACCGTCGAACACGTGTTGGCGGCCGTGGCTGGTTTGCAGATAGACAATCTGATTATCGAACTCGACAACATCGAACCTCCCGTATATGACGGCTCCTCCAAACCGTTTGTCGACATACTTCTGCAAGGCGGAGTGGTCAGGCAGGCGCTGCCCAAAGAGTTCTTCGAAATCGACTCGCATCTGGCTTACTCCGAGAAAGCGCGCGGCGTCGATATCGTGGTAGTCCCCAGCGATCAATTCCGCATTACCTTTCTGGTTGACTACAAAAACCCCGCGCTCGGCACGCAGTACACATCGCTGGTCAGTCTGGAAGATGAATTCGTCAACGAGTTTGCGCCTTCCCGAACTTTCTGCTTCCTGTCGGAAATCGAGACCATGAAGGAACGCGGCATCATCAAAGGCGGCGGACTTGATTCGGCGATTGTGATCTGCGATCACGATATCGGTCAGGCCGAAGTCGAACGCTTACGGGAATTATTCGGCCTACAGCAGGACGTTTTTATTGGCAAAACCGGAATCCTCAACGACGTTCCGCTCCGTTTCTACAATGAGCCGGTGCGCCACAAAGTGATCGATCTCATCGGCGACTTGTTCCTGATCGGCGCTCCCATCAAGGGGCACATTTTGGCTGCTCGCTCCGGCCATGCCGCCAATGTTGCCTTGGCGAAAAAGATGCGTTCGCTCTACCAGAAAAAACAGATACGTAAGAAATTCCCAAGCCGATCAAGTGGCGACCATGTCCTCGACATCAACGCTATTCTCAAGATTCTGCCGCATCGTTATCCGTTCCTGTTGATCGATCGCATCATCGACATCGTCCCCGAAAAATCGGTGTCGGCATTGAAGAACGTTACGATCAATGAGCCGTTCTTCCAGGGACACTTTCCCGGCCATCCGATCATGCCCGGTGTGCTGATCATCGAAGCGATGGCGCAGGCCGGAGGGTTCCTGTTGCTGAACGCGGTCGAAAATCCGGAGAGTAAAGTTGTCTATTTCCTCGGCATCGACGGTGTGCGATTTCGCCGACCCGTCATGCCGGGAGACCAACTCCGCTTCGAACTCAAAATGCTCTCTTTCCGTCGCGGAATCTGCAAAATGACCGGCGAAACCTTTGTCGGCGATACCTTGGTTTGCGAGGCGGAAATGCTGGCGCAGGTGATAGACCGATGAGTACCAATATCATTCATCCAACGGCCATCGTGGCGGCTGGTGCCTCGCTCGGGGATGGCATTGAGATCGGCGCACATGCAATTATCGAAGACAACGTCTGCATTGACGACGGCTGCCGGATCGGTTCCAATGTTCTCATCGCCGACGGGGCGCGACTCGGCAAGAACGTGAAAGTGCATCACGGCGCCGTGCTCGCGACAATTCCGCAGGATCTGAAATTCGGAGGCGAACCGTCGCTGTTACGAGTCGGCGACAACACTATCGTTCGCGAATATGCGACCATGAATCGTGGTACCAAACATCGTGGCGAAACGACGGTCGGCAGCGATTGCCTCTTGATGGCCTATAGTCATGTCGCGCACGATTGCATCATTGGTCATCACGTGATTCTTGCCAATTCGGTCAATCTCGCCGGTCACATCGAAATCGGCGACTACGCCATACTCGGCGGACTCGTCCCGGTTCATCAATTCGTCAAGATCGGTAGGCATGTTATGATCGGCGGTGGTTTCCGTGTGCCGATGGACATTTGCCCCTACGCCATGTGCGGGGGCTATCCCATGAAGGTTATGGGATTAAATATCGTCGGTCTGAGACGGCGCGATTTTGCGCAAGAGACTATCGACGGTTTGGACAAGGCATTTCGAATTCTGTTTCGCTCCAAGCTTAACACGACTCAGGCGGTAGAAAAAATCAAAGCCGAAGTGGAATTGATTCCCGAAGTACAAGAACTACTTGATTTTATTGCCGCCTCCGAGCGCGGTATTTGTAAGTAGGGAAGCTGATGAACAAGCTGAGATATGGTGTTGTCGGCTGCGGTCATTTGGGCCGCTTTCATGCCGAGAAAGTCGCAGTGATTGAGAACGCCACCCTCACCGCTGCCTTTGATATCATTCCTGAGAAGACCACGGCAACAGCACAGCAAACCGGTTGTCGCGACTGCCGGAGCATTGGCGAACTGCTTGATAACGTTGATGCCGTCAGCATCGCAGTACCCACCGAGTCACACTTCGCCGAGGCCAGGCGTGCGCTCGAGGCCGGCAAACATGTCTTGGTCGAAAAACCGATTGCCACGACCGAAGCTGAAGGGCGCGAATTGACTGAGCTTGCTGCTCGCAAGGGATTGAAGTTGCAGGTCGGACACATCGAACGCTTTAATCCCGCGTTTGAGGGGTTGGGATTGCTCCCCGGACCGCCGCGCTTTATCGAAGGACACCGTTTGACCCAGTTTAGCCCACGTGGCCTGGCCGTTGCGGTCATTTTGGAATTGATGATTCACGACCTCGATCTGCTCCTCTCGGTAGTGAAGTCGCCGGTGCAGGATGTACATGCGTCCGCAGTCGCCGTCGTCTCCGACAAGCCGGATATTGCGAATGCTCGCATCGAATTTGCCAATGGCGCCGTTGCTAACCTTACGGCGTCGCGTATCTCTGTCAAGAAAATGCGCAAGCTGCGTCTGTTTTCCAAAGACAACTATCTCTCGCTTGACTTCTTGAAGATGACCGGTGAGCATTTTGTGTTAGCGCCACTTGACGATACCAGGTCTTATGACGGCTACTTCTGTGCCTTACAGCATGAACCCACGGGACGCAAAATCATGTTTCGACAACTGGCCTATCCTGCTTACGACATGCTCACCGCCGAGATTTCTTCATTTGTCGATGCAGTCATACTCGACATACCGGTGCGCGTCAGCGGAACCGAAGCTACCGCAGCCTTGGCTCTGGCGAAGCGGATTGAGACCATTGCTATGGATAACCTCAACAGGATCATGTCTTGAAGCCGATTTTCGTTGCTGCAGGTGAAGCTTCGGGAGACCTTCACGCTGCCGCCTTGATTCGTGCGCTTCAGGCCCGCCATGGCGGGCTTCGCTTTTTTGGGTTGGGGGGCGAGCAAATGCGCACCGCCGGAGTCGATCTGCTCTATGATCTCTCCGCACTGGCGGTCGCTGGCTTTTGGGAAGTGGCCAAACGTCTTGTGCACTTTCGCAGAGTATTCAACACTGTCCTTGACAGAGTCGATACCGAACAACCCGCCTTGGCAATCCTCATCGACTATCCGGGCATGAACCTGCGTCTGGCGCGCGAATTGAAGAATCGCGGCATCAAAGTCGTATATTATATCGTCCCGCAGGTCTGGGCCTGGAAACCGGGGCGCATTCGTCAGATTGAAGCGCGAGTCGATCTACTATTGTCAATCCTGCCATTCGAAAAACAGCTCTTCGATCCGACGAAGCTCCGCTGCGAATTTGTAGGTCATCCACTCCTTGACACGATCAGTATTGAAGCAAGTCCGCAGACGTTCTATACAAAGCACAAAATTGACCCGGCCGCCGAAATAATGGCGCTGCTTCCGGGTTCGCGCGAAGTCGAAATCGAACGGCACTATCGCATCATGCTTGCCACTGTCGCACTTCTGCAGAAATCTGACGTTTCGGTGGCGCCGTTTGTCGCGATCAGGAAAGAAGTTGAGGCTTCACTGTATGCAATTTCCGAAGGCGAGGCGGGAATCAGCCCGGTGCATATCACTGAAGAGCGCTACGATCTCTTGAAGTCTGCGAGTGTTTCCATCGTCGCCTCAGGCACTGCCACGCTGGAGGCGGCATTATGCGGCAGACCCTTCTGTGTGGTTTACAGGACCGGCTGGATCACCTATCAGATCGCGAAGCGCTTGATTAATCTGAAAAACGTTGGGTTGGTGAACATCGTTGCTGGCGAGACAATTGTGCCAGAGTTCCTGCAAGCCGAAATGAACTCTGAGAATTTGGCCGCATTCTGTCGCAAGATGCTCTTCGACCCCTCAGCGTCAGAAACCATGATGCAGAAACTGAGTTTGGTGAGAGGTCGGCTCGGCAAACCGGGTGCAGCCGAACGCGCGGCGATGCTGATTGCGCGGGAGTTTCTAGAGTGAAGTTCTTGTATCGTTGCCTGACTTATGTCTATGTGCTGCCGCTCTCGATCGCTGTGATGATTGCGCGCCTCTTCGGCGACAGGACACAAATCGAACGACTCGGTCTGGGACTTAGTGCGCTAAAGAGCGATCGCCGTCCCCTTTGGCTGGTGGCATCATCCGTTGGTGAAGTCACTATCGCGGTCAAGCTAATCAAACGCCTTAAGGAAGTTGCCGATCAGCCGGTGTTGCTGACGGTCACGACCAAAACCGGCCGTCACAATGCTTTGCAATCCGGAAGTCACGCCGACGTTATTGCCTATCATCCGTTGGATATTCCGAAGTATGTGCGGCGCTTCCTCACAACGTACAATCCGAGCAAGATCATTCTGCTGGAAACCGAACTCTGGCCGTCTTTGATGGCAGACGCCCTTGGTCGTGACATCAAAATCATGCAGGTCTCCGGGCGACTGTCCGAGACATCGCTGCATCGCTACGTTGCCTTCGCGCCATTGTTTCGACCGTTGCTCGAGAGATGTGATGCTCTTCTGATGCAGAGCGAGGAAGATGCCGCTCGCCTGCGCGAATTGGCTGGGGAGGATGCTCGCATTGAAATTGTCGGCTCACTCAAGGGGGAATATGTTCCTCCCGAGCCTGCCGATTTGCAGAAGACCGGTGAGTATCTGCAACCATGGCAAGACATGAAGATCATCTCGTGCGGTTCGACCCGACCCGGCGAAGAAGCGGTATTGCTGGATGCCTTCGCTTTGCTACGTAAGCAACTTTGTGATGCTCGCCTGGTGCTTGCGCCACGCCATCTTGACAGAACAGATGAAATCCTTGCGCTGATCAAACGTTACGGCTTGTCGTATTGCCAGTACAGTAAATCAACCTTGGATGAGCAGACTCAGGTCCTGCTACTCGATACGATCGGTCAGCTAAATCTGTTCTACCACTACTCCTCTGTTGCCTTCGTTGGCGGCACGCTGGCTCCGCTTGGTGGCCACAATTTGCTGGAGCCTGCGCTTGCAGGCTGTCCAGTGCTGTTTGGCCCGTATTGCGAGAACCAGCGGGCAGGATACGATCTACTGCTCAAGTATAAGATGGGAATTCCGGTTGCCGATGCAGCGGACTTCTGCAAGAGTGTCGTCGCGATTGTGAACGACCCGCAAGCCAAGTCCATTTACGCCGCTCGAGCCACAGCGCTGCGACAGGAAAACGCTTCAATCATCGATCGTTATATTGCCGCCGTCACCCGATGAGTCTGCTATGTCACTGATAAGATCAACCCTTGCCGCTGTACAGTCTGGCCGCCTGCGAACTCCTCTGGCATCAGCGCTCAGATACTTGCTGGTTCCCCTCAGCCTGATCTACTGGATGACGGTTGCTGTACGGAATCTCCTTTATAGGAGTAGTGTGTTAGAATCAAAGCGATGCTCAGGCAAGGTCATTTCAATCGGCAACATCACTACGGGCGGGACCGGCAAGACACCGGTTACGCTGATGCTCGCTAATTGGTTGAAATCGCGCGACCTACCGTTTGCCGTATTGTCGCGCGGCTATCACTCGCCATCGGAAAAAGACAGTCTCGTTTTCAACAGCTCCACGTCTGTGTCCAATAATGTCGTGGGAGATGAAATCGCGCTACTCGCGCGCAAGCTGCCCGACACCTGGTTTGGCGTTGGGCAGGACCGTCTGCACAATATCAAGACTCTACGGGAGAAACGGGATATCGGCATCTTCCTGCTCGATGACGGGTTTCAGCATCGTCGGCTTTTTCGCGACTATGACATCGTGCTTCTTGATGCTTCCAATCCATTCGGAAACGGTTGGCTGCTTCCGGCGGGGAATCTGCGCGAGCCGCTGCCGTCATTGGCTAGGGCGGATATCATTTTGATCACACGTGTTGAGTCCTGCACGCTTGCCGAACTTGCAGCTCTGAAAGAGAAACTGCGCAAGTATGTGGACGTGAAGCGAATCTTCGAAGTCAAAACTGCAATCTCTCGGTTGTACGATTTCGCCACAAGTGAAACGGTCGAGTTGAACAAGCTGTCACAAAGCAAGTGCGCTGCCTTTTGCGGCATTGGCAACCCCGACAGCTTTACGCAACTTCTTGTAGCCAACGGAATCACGGTGAATCAGAGTATAGTCTTTGATGATCACCATTGCTACTCAGAAGCCGATCTTGTGTTGTTGCGCAGGATGCTAACAAATGGGTCGTGCGATCTTCTGCTGACGACCGAGAAGGATGCGGTGAAACTTCCGCACGATGGTTTTGCGCGTGGTAGTTGCGCCGTAGTGGAAATATCGGTTGCCCTGGTCGAACGCAACGATATATTCTGGGGCAAAATTGCCGAGGTGTTGGCTTGCTAAGATTCGACTTCCTTGTCATTGGTTCCGGAATCGCGGGGCTATCGTACGCGCTCAAAGTTTCGTCGTTGGGTAGTGTGGCGGTAATCACCAAGAAGCGCAAGAGCGACTCCAACACCAACTACGCCCAGGGTGGCATCGCGGCAGTGATGTCGCCGACAGACAGCTTCGAGAAGCACATTGCCGACACTCTCACTACCGGCTGCGGGTTATCGCATCCCGATATAGTCGAACGCATCGTTAAGAACGGCCCGGCGTGTATTGCGGAGTTGATCTCGCTGGGAGTGCAATTCTCCCGCGAACAGCACCTGAAAGCCGAGCAGCTTGAACTCTCGCGCGAAGGAGGTCACTCCGAGCGCAGAGTGGTGCATGCCGCCGATTTCACCGGTCGGGAGATCGAGAAAGCTCTCCTGGAACGCGTGCACGAAAACGCCAGCATCACTTTGTATGAGAATCACATTGCCGTAGATCTGATCACCATCGAAGCAGCCGGCGCGAAGCAGTGTATCGGCGCCACCTGTCTTGACAGTCGCAGCCATCATGCGCGCGACTTCTATGCCGGATCGGTGTTGTTGGCAACCGGAGGTGCCGGTGTAGTTTACAGACATACGACCAATCCTTCTATTGCCACCGGCGACGGCATGGCTATGGCATACCGCGCGGGCGCATCCGTTTCCAATATGGAATTTATACAATTCCATCCGACGACTCTGTATCATCCTGACGGCAATTCGTTTTTGATTTCCGAAGCAGTCCGTGGCGAGGGAGCATTGCTTCTGACTCGACGTGGTGAACGCTTTATGCACAAGTATCACGCGATGGCTGAGTTGGCGCCGCGCGATGCCGTAGCGCGCGCGATCGACGCCGAGCTTAAAGCGTCAGGCGACCTATACGTCTATCTCGACATGACTCATCTCGGCAGCGAGTTTATTAAAGCGCGGTTTCCGCAAATCTACGAGACTTGCCTCGAGTTGGGTATCGATGTCACCAAAGAGCGGATTCCGGTCGTACCGGCGGCACACTACTGCTGCGGCGGTGTCAAGACCGACCCCGACGGTCGCACCGACATCAAGTCGCTCTTTGCCTGCGGTGAAGTTGCCATGACCGGCATGCATGGAGCTAATCGACTTGCCTCCAATTCGCTGCTGGAAGCCATCGCCACCGCGCGCTTTGCGGCTGACGTTGCCGAGGTAGTCGACATCTCACGGTTCATCCAGGGTGTCACTCGCACGCGTCGAGTGAATGGAGTTGGCGAACGGCTGAAGCGCAAAGAGCGGGTGCTGTTGGAGCATGATCGCGGCGAACTGCTGAACCTGATGTGGGATTATGTCGGTGTCGTGCGCTCCGACTATCGACTCACTCGCGCTCAGGAGCGGGTCAGCATTTTGGCTCGCGATATCGAAGACTATGTTCGGACCAGAGGGTTGAGCTACGAAGCCACCGAACTGCGCAATCTGGCAACCTGCGCCAAACTGATAGTTGATTTCGCTCTTGAGCGTAAAGAATCGCGCGGACTGCATTATAACAACGATCATCCCGAGGCCGACGACATCAACTGGAAACGTGAGTTGACGCGCAAAGAAGACAGGTGGCTATGACGGTGCAAGCAAACGAGTTGATTCTGATTCTCGATTTCGGATCGCAGTACACCCAACTGATTGCCCGCCGGGTTCGTGACATGCATGTTTACTGCGAGATTCATCCCTGCAACGTCGCCTTTGAGAAATTGAGCAACCGCAACATTCGGGGCATCATCCTTTCCGGCGGACCGGCATCCGTGTTGGAACCGGACGCACCTGACGCCGATCGACGGTTCTTCGATCTGAAGGTTCCCGTGCTTGGTGTCTGCTACGGTATGCAGTTGATCGCCAGGGAGTATGGCGGCAAGCTACTTCGCAGTGAATCGCGCGAGTACGGTCGCGCCGTTATCGAAGCCAACACTTCCTCGCGGTTGTTTCGTGGGACGACTGCGAAGTCAACCGTCTGGATGAGTCATGGTGATACGATCAGCGAGCTTCCGAGTGGGTTCGTCGCCACGGCTTCAACCACGGATGTCGCCGTCGCGGCCATGGAGAATCCTTCAGCATCAATCTATTGCCTGCAGTTCCATCCGGAAGTTGTCCATACCGAGCAGGGGCGCACTATCCTGCACAACTTCCTTCACGATATCTGCGGGGTGAGAGGTGATTGGACAATGACTTCGTTTGTCGAGCGGACGATTGCCGACATTCGTAAATGCGTGGGGGAAAGCAAGGTCATCCTCGGAATCTCCGGCGGCGTTGATTCGGCGGTTGCCGGGTTGCTGCTGCGACGCGCAATCGGAGAGAGGCTGATCGCCGTCTTCGTGGATAACGGCTTGTTGCGCCTTAACGAGGAAAACGACGTACTGGATGCGCTCGAACATCTCGACCTGCATGTCAAACGCATCGATGCCGGGGAGCAGTTCCTGAGCGAGTTGAAGGGGGTCACTGATCCGGAAACGAAACGCAAGATCATCGGCCGCCTGTTTATTGAAGTGTTCGAACGTGAGGCAAAGCGCTATGGCGACATCAGATTCCTCGCGCAGGGGACGTTGTATCCCGACGTAATCGAATCGGTCTCGTTTAAGGGACCGTCGGCGACGATCAAATCGCATCACAATGTCGGAGGACTTCCTGAGAAGATGCATTTGGAATTGGTCGAACCGTTACGCGAATTGTTTAAGGATGAAGTACGCGAGATCGGAACGCAACTCGGATTGGCGCATCATATTCTCATGCGTCATCCATTCCCCGGACCCGGACTGGCAGTGCGAGTGCTCGGTGAGATCACACCGGAACGTCTCGATATCCTGCGCAAAGTCGACGCCATTTTCATCGACCTGCTGCGCAAACGCAACCTCTACGAAGAAATCTGGCAGGCGTTTTCGACGCTGTTACCGATTCGTACCGTCGGCGTGATGGGGGATGAACGCACCTATGACTATGTCATCGCACTCCGCGCGGTAACCTCGATGGACGGGATGACCGCCGACTGGGCCAAAATTCCGCATGAGGTTCTGGGTGAAGCGTCAAGTCTGATCATCAACAACGTCAAAGGCGTCAATCGCGTCGTCTACGATATCAGTTCGAAACCACCCGCAACGATTGAGTGGGAGTAGGGGCATCCTAGATGCAACAAACAGGAAATGTCAAAACCGAAGCGGTTTTGACCTACACAGCTGGAACCTTTGTTATGTCTTTCGTATTTTAGATCAAAAATACCTTCAGGTCGCAAAATGCGATTGCCACATTTGATTCGTTTACAGATATTATAGTAGCGACAGTATTTGTCAACGATCCTCAATGCGGAAGGATGAAGGAAGCTTTTTGATGAATAGTGCAAACTATGCGCGAAGCTTCGCCGAACTGAAGAAGCGAGCTACCTTCTTTTGGCCGGAGGAGTTTTCAAAGCGCGAGTCCGAGATTAGTGTTATCCCGAGGCTCCTAGAGACGCAGGAGCAATTTCTTGCCGTACTCAAAGTTGACGTCGACTGTCCGACCAAGGTTTTTGATGTGGTGAGCAGCGCTTCCCTGGCTGGGAATCTGTTCTTGAAGCACTTGGTCGTGTTGGCTGATTTCGGTGGTGAGATGTTGCAGCGCGTAAACAGTCAATTCAATACGTTCTTTCCCAAGAGAGTCATTGAGTATTTGTGGAAAGGTAAGGTTCGCACTTACAAGTTTAAGGCTCTACCAGTTAAGGGGGCATTAAACAATGACAAGCTCGGAATGAGTGCAAAACGACTTGGACATGGTGAGGAGCTTTCTGCACTTACCAGGGACGTTGCTATGGTATTGCTCATTGGATCTTGCTCATCAGATCCTGACACCGCGAATGTTCTAGCTAATTGCCAAATCGGAACGTATCTCGGTAGCCCCAGCGAGCTCGATGCCTTCGTGAAGCAAAGGTACATTTGGGTCAGCAGAATAACTGGGGGCGCCAAAGCTAACAACCTTGGAAACATAGCACAAGACTACGTGAAGAGCTTCATACAAGATAGCCTCAGTGGTCTGGGTGTCTCCTTCTTGCCGGGCGGCAGGATTCCTGGTATAAGCCACACACGTGGCAGAGACATGTCCTTCGACATGGCCCTGCAATGCAACTCGAAATATGCTGCGATTGAGGTCTCCTTTCAGGTCACAACGAACAGCACGATTGAGAGGAAGGCGGGGCAGGCTAAGTCACGGTACGAAAAGCTAGGAAGGAAGGACTACCGAGTTTGCTATGTTGTGGACGGGGCTGGCAATTTTCAGCGGGAGACCGCCGTATCAACCATCTGCAGGTACAGCCACTGTACCGTTGCGTTTTCCTCCTCAGAACTCGGTCTGCTCTGCCAGTTTCTCAAGGACTACTTTGGCGTCGGTGACTGAAAGGGAAGCGATTATGTCATACCGAGCGCTTGGAGCAAAGCTTCTCAACAGAAGTGTAATTAGTCTGCAGGCGGCGAACGAACTGGACGAAGTACCCAGTGGCTTCAATGATGTAGTTCTTGTAATCATGCCAGCTATTGTTGTCCCGCCAGCAGCGGCGGACGACTGCATTCAGGCTATCTGTCGGTATGCCTCACGATTAGGTGGTAGAGCGACTCTTATCACACTTGGGGAGATACAAGATCTCGTCCATCTCCATTCGGAGATACCGCCCGAAGTCTGCCGGTTTCAGCAATGGATTGCTATCAAGAGGCGAACCATCGCTGACGAACCATCAAATAGGTCACTGCCTCATCAGCATTTCGGGGCACTGATTCACACGCGGTATCGTGAGTCCCTGAAGCACGTGAAAATGAGAATTGCGTATTCCTTCTGCCCTGCATGCGACAAGACGACGAAAGACTATGGAGGCAAGAAGCATACATATGATGCGTTCGGGACTCTACTCTCTGATGTGTGGCGTGACATAGCAAGCGACATCGAAGGTGATCTCTCGGAGTTATTCGAAAGGTTCTCCGATTTATTCGGAACGAGTCATTATGTGGACTTCCGCGTCATTGATCTGCGACTCTGCCCGCGCAACCTCCATCCCCTGTCTCCCGTTGCCAAACTGTCAAGGGTTTCTAGAGTGAAAGGGACCCTTACAATTCCAGAAGATGGCATGCTAATCAATGGGGACTCTGTCAAGACACTGAAATCCTTTCCCGATAATAGCGTTGATTTTGCTTTCGCTGATCCTCCATATAATCTGGGAAAAAACTATCACGGCTATTCTGATAGCCTGGAGATTGAGTCCTATTTTCACTGGTGTGACGAGTGGATCGCTGAACTCGTGAGAGTGCTCAAGCCCGGTCGCACTCTAGCCGTACTAAACATCCCTCTGTGGTCGATCCGTCATTACCGGTTCCTGCAAGAAGTCGCTACTTTCCAATCTTGGATTACCTGGGACGCATTGTCCTATCCGGTTCGTCTGTTGATGCCAGCCCATTATGCGATTCTTTGCTTCTCTAAAGGCCGACCCAGACGTCTGTCCGGCTTAGTGCGGCGGACGCCTGAGCTTCGTCGGTTCTCCGATGGCACGTTGGTATCGCCACTGGCGTGTATTGCGGAGGGGTATTGTCTAAGGAGTTCTTGTGTCACCAGTCGAAACCGACCGCGCCTCACGGATCAAGGACCCATTACTGATCTGTGGTGGGATATTCACAGATTAAAACACAACAGCCGTAGAGTGGATCACCCCTGTCAACTTCCTCCTCAACTGATGTACAGGCTCATCTCTTTATTTACTTCTTCCAAAGAGACTGTTCTCGATTGTTTCAACGGCGCTGGGACAACGACGCTGTGCGCCCAGATTCTGGATCGTAAGTATATCGGTATTGAGCTTCTGCCCGAGTATCACGAGATTGCCGAGAGTAGGCATGCGGAGCTCTCTTCTGGATTGAATCCTTTTCGGAGGGTCGAGCGAGTGTTGACCTCCAAGAACAGCCCGGTGCCTAGGCGTCCCAAGATGAAATACCAAGTGCCAAAGAAGACTCTGCAATTGGACATAAGACGTATTGCATCTCAGATCGGTCGGTTACCCAGCCGCCACGAAGTGGAAGAACTAGGGCGTTATCCCATTTCCTATTACATTGATTATTTCAGTAGCTGGGGAGAAGTGTGTGCTGCTGCTCGTGCGACTGGTATGTCGGAGACACGCCGTGCCTTGTCCGTTGGTTCTCCGAGGCCAGCTCAGCTTTCTGTCTTTTCTCAGCCAAAGGAGTAGTTCAGCAGGTTAAAACCGCTTCGGTTTTAGCACGTTCTACCCTCCCTTTTTGTAGTGCCATTGTAGATAAATCTCCCCCACACCAGTTAGTAGAACGCTGGTTGCGGCACCGAAGGTCACCCCGGAGTGCTCTGTGGGTCGGGTGATTAGCGGCAGAGTGTGCACGACGTTCGCCCTGAGCTTGTCGAAGGGCGCACCATGCACAGCACTACCTCCTACTCGATCAGGGATCGCCTGCGGTCTAACGGCAACGACTAAGCTAAATATATAATGCCGAACAATAACCGTTATGACCCAGGACATGTTCGTACTTCGCCGTGGTGAGTGAGTCTGTCGCTACAAACCAAGTGGCTCGCGCTGTTTGATACATGCCGTCCGGCTGACACGCTTTGATGCACGCAGGGTGCCCCACCGCTTGCGGTGGGTTTACTGGGACACATCAAAGCACCGGTGCCCCATCTACTCTTGATGGGTCTCGTATGTCTTGCGCAGCGAACGTCTCTGATTTGGCTAACCCCTGTCAAGACGAACGCTTCGCAAGAACAGTTAACACCGTCAACCGGAACCCAGTAATAGAGCGTATCGTGGCAACCGTGAGTCCGATCGACCTCGCTACAATAGCGGACGATTGCGATGTCGATGACTCAATGGAGGAGCGTCCCCTTTTCCCCGCAACCCGTTCGCGTTTCCGACTCTTGTAGTATCGGATGAGTCGCTCAGACTGTGTCTGGAGAATCTCTTGTCCTGTCCGCGCCTTGGGCTCTACCCAGGAGTGCGTGTCAGCGGCGCCGGCCATTCCCGCGAAAACGGCGACCCTGGACAATCTTTGAAAGGCATAGCGAGACCGCACAGACCATTCATCCGCCACCGGAAAACGCAGGTCGAGGCCCGCTTGTTCTTTGACATTGTGAATATTCGCAGAGAGACTAAAGTAGTTGGTAGCGCTTGCGCAGGTACCACTCGGCGCAGAGGGCGAGGATAATTAGACCGAGAAGTAGGGGATGGTCAAAGAGGGCGATTTCGGAACGACGGACGGTTGTCTTGACCGGCTGTTCGGCAAAGCGCGGAATCGCGGCGGTGTCTGATGCGGCATAAAAGTGTCCGCCGGAAACTTCGCTGATGCGCTTGAGCATGTCGAAGTCGGAGATGTGCGAGAGGTCTTCGAGGCTGTAGGGTTCGACGGTGAAGGTCGCGCTGGGTGTGCCGATTTGTTGCTTGTCACGTTTGACGATGCCGCTAATTGCATAATTGCCCGAGGGGAGATAATGCAGCGTTGCCAGATAGCTGCCGGGGCGCACCATCTGGAAACTGACGATGCTCGAATCCTTGGGGTGTTCGGCTGAAGTCAAACGGGCTTCAACTTCGGCATCATCAATCGGAACATAGCTTTCATCCAGCACGCGCGCGTTGAGGCGGACGGTTTCGCCGGCGATAAAGATCGGTTTGTCAGGGGTAATCGCAATGCGTTCGACATCATCACGGGCGATCAGCCAGAGGACCATGTTTTCCATTAGTCGCGCGACGGAAGAGTCGGCTTCATTAACGCTCTTGGCAAGGAAATCAAGTTTCCAAAGCGGAAAGGCTGAGAGGAGGGCGACTTTGCCGTTGCGATAGCGCTGCGCCGCCATGATGGGTTGCTCCGGCTCGCCAATCAATAGCGATGGCGCGGTCGCGAGCACGACGGCTTCTTTCGTCGGTTGTGTTGCGAGCAAATATCCTGCGAAGGGGGGTAGCGAGTTTAGGGCGCGCTGGGTCTGGTTGATGTCTTCGCCAAGACGCAACAGGGGATGTATTTTGCCGCGCTCAGTTAGAGTAAAAGGCGTTGGCATCCGCACGATAGTCTGTCCGCGTTCGGCAAACTGATAGGGGAGCAATTGGCGCACATAATCGGCTTTGGGTTTGGCGCCGAAGTTTTCGCCGGCCATAAAGAACATGCCTTTACCGGAGCGGTCAAAGAAGGCATCAAACAACTGCTTGTGACGGTTCAGCCAGTCGGAGTCGAAGTCATAGAGAATAATTGCATCGTATTCATTCAGAGCATCGATGTTCTCCGGGAATGGCACCGTCCCGCCGAGGCGTTGTTTGGAGTCGATGTAGGTGCCAACGGAGAAGTCTTTTTTGGCGGAGAGGGTTTTGTTCAGGAATTTGTATTCCCAATTCAAGTAGGCCATGCCGAGGAGAATCTTGATCTGGCTTTTCCTGATCTTGACCTGAACCTGTCGGCTGTTGTTCTTGTCGGATTCTTCGTTGTTCTGTGATGGTGTGGAAGCTTCGATGGTCAGGGTTCCTTCGGACGCGGGTACAAATGCCAGTTGCACCGGCTGTCGTTTGCCATCGCCGACCAGATCAACATCCTGCTCCGCAAGCACCTTGTCGCCATGTTTGATGCGGACGGGGAGTCGCAGTTTCTCAAAACCGCGCGATTCGATGACGACTTCCACCGGGAATTCCTTGCCGGCAAAGCCGACCGGATTGCAGTTGACTTCGACAACCTTGATGTCGGGCAGGGGATTCGGGCTGCCGAAACCGACCGTGGTGATCGGTACGCCGAGCTTGCGGGCTTCAGTCGCGGGATTGCGGCCGACATTGGAGGCGCCATCGGAAAGGAGTACAACACCCTGCAGGTTCGCGCCATCATACAATTCGGCAAGATCGTTTAGTCCGTCACCGATGGCGGTTACGGGGACGGCGCCGGTGATTTGGCCGTTTTCGTTGATGGTGTCGGAGAGCGTGTATTGAACAACTCTGTTGGTGGCGGGAACCTTGGAGGCGATGCTCTTGACGTAACCGTTGATCGCTTTGAATTGCTCGGCGGAGTTGCGGTTCTGCGCCATCGAGGCGGAGTTGTCCACGAGGAGGGCGATGGTCGGCTGTTTGTTGTCAGTGTGTTTGACTACGAGCAACGGCTCAGCAAAGACGAAAAAGAGCGCCGTCATCGCCAGACCGCGTAGCACGCCGAGGGTGATCCGCAGACCGCGGGTCAGCATGGGATTGGTGCGCCGATAGTAAAAATAGGTGCCGACGATTACTGCCACAAATATGACAGCGACCAGCCAGAGCCAGACGGAAGTGAAGGCGAGACTATAACCGGCGATTAGGAGCAGATTCGGCATTTCAGTACTTATACTCTCGGCGCGGTGGTGCGACGCGGCCAAATGGATTAGAGGTCACGGTTGATCGAAAATGTCGCCAGTCGCTCCAGTGATTTGAAGTGGCGGCTGTCACTGAAGGGTTCGAGATACGAGAGCGCTTTGTCGGCCAGCGAACTGGCACGCGCGCGTGCGTAATCTATGCCGCCGTTGGTGTGAACAAAATCGAGAACACGCTGGAAGTCGCTCTCCTGCAACCCGCGCTCAAGAATCTTGATGATGCTCTTTCGCGTACGCGTCTGGCTTTTTCCAAACGAATAGATCAGCGGCAGCGTGATTTTGCCCTGAACGAGATCGTTTCCGGGTTTTTTGCCGGTGCGCTTTTGCTCACCCACGAAGTCCAACAGATCATCCGCGATCTGAAACGCACAGCCGGCATGTTCACCGAAATTCGCCAGCCGACCCACCATGGAAGCAGGCGCGCCATGCAACAACGGAGGTGAGACAGCCGAAGTTTGGAACAGAGAGGCCGTTTTGTCTGCGATGATCTTCAGGTATTCTTCTTCCGTAAGCTCGTAGTTGAAAGATTCTTCGATTTGGCGCAATTCACCGACCGCAACTCGTTCGGTTGCCATGGAGACTCGCCGCAGCATCTCCGAGGAGCCGGTTTTGACCAGCAGCGTAAACGCCTTGGCGAAGAAGTAGTCGCCCATCAAGACGGAAATCAGGTTATTCCATTTGCTGTTGACTGTCAACTCACCGCGCCGAGTTTCGGATTCATCGATGACATCATCATGCAGCAGCGTCGCAGTGTGAATCATTTCGACCGCCAGCGCCGCTTCGACCAGATAGGGCGACTTAAAGCCGGTCGTCTTGCTGACCAAGAAGGTGAAGAGTGGTCGCAGTCGCTTGCCACGACTGGCGAGGATATGCCGGGAAATGGCAAAAATCAGTGGTGACTGATTTTTGAGCGTCTTGGCCTCCAGTCGGGTAAACCGCTGCAGGTCCGCCTCAATCGGCTTTGCCAGTTCCTTTAGTTCCGCGCTCTTGAGCATCGTGACAAAAGTAGCATTTTCGGGGATACTCGTCAATCATTTTATCGTAGTACGCGAGGAGCTAACCGTTTGTGGGTTTGAGAGAAAGCTGATACGAACGACCACAGACGCATGATCGCAAAGGGGCAAGCAACTGACTACTTCGGAGTAAGTAAGAGTAGTGCATGCCTGATAGTGGGACTGCTGCAGAATGCGTTTCCACTGCGTAGGGGCGCGGTTCCCGCGCCCGAAAATACCGGATTCCCGCTGGGCGGGACGGAGAAAGCCGACAATTCCTTGTCGGGTTTCTCGTTACGCTCCGCCCCACTCGGAACGCCGACCTTGTATCTTTCCTTTATGGTTTCTGGATATATTGGTGAAGAGACCGGGAAGAAGCTGTATCCGACCTCAAGCGATGAAGCTTGTTTCGTAGATGAGTTCTCCCGGCCTGTTCA
>Ga0209777_10000428_pt1 | contig 70321 bp, 78 predicted proteins | sample FrelakmetHBP12HB_FD_187147 | JGI IMG/M metagenome (GOLD analysis project Ga0209777, IMG submission 187147) | Freshwater lake sediment microbial communities from the University of Notre Dame, USA, for methane emissions studies -HBP12 HB (SPAdes)... | ecosystem: Environmental > Aquatic >...
CCGTATGGGTCATGAAGGCGCCCATGCCCACAACACTGTACCTGAACGGCACCTCAGGGAACAGGACCTACGGACTTTACACCCCAGTCAACTTCACCGTCACGGTAGGCCTATCGGGCGAGACCGTCTACCTAAACAGCACTTTCACGGGCTGGGTGACGCAGTCGGGCGTAACGCCGCTGATGAACTACACAAACCTGACGAAGCCCGGCGCGTACAACGTGACCGGCTACTACTCCACGACCGCCAATTACAGCAATTCAACGAAGACCTATTTCTTCAACGTTTCGCAACTGATCTGGTCGAACAACAGGACGAGCATACCGAACAACTACTCAACGACCAATTCGACGAAGTTCAACGTCACCTGGACGGACTCCTGGGACAACGTGAACGCTTCCTTCATCGAAGGCAACTGGTCCGGCACGGCGACGAACTACACGATGTCGAACTTCGCGTCAACCGGCAACTACAGCTACAATGACACGCTGCCCGCGGGATACTTCTGCTACAAGTATTACGCGAACGACAGCGCCAACAGCTGGAACACCACAAGCACGTGGTGCTTCCGCATCTACAATTCCACGAACGTCATCGACCTGTACTTCCGCAACAGCAGCGGCGAGTACAAGAACCAGAACATGACCGTCATGTACGGCACGCAGACCAATGCGACCGCCGTGTTCGGAGGGGCGCAGGTATTGTACAGGAACAATGTCCTTGACACCAACCCCGACATAGACGTGCTCGGCGTGGGCACCTGGACCTACAAGGCGAACTCCACGGGCAACCAGAACTACACAAGCAACCTCACGGGCCTGAACTATTCCATAAGGGTCCTGCAGTCGCCGACGGCCATAAGGCTGTTCCTGAACGGCACGGAAGGGAACGCCAGCTATAACGCGAACCAAATAGCCAACTTCACCGTCGACGTAAACGCATCAGGACAGACCGTTTACCTGACGAGCAACATGACGGGCTGGGTTGTCCAGTCGGGCGTTACGCCGCTTTACAACTACACAGTTCTCGGCACGGCGGGAATGTACAACATGACGTGTTGGTTCCCCGGCAACGAAAACTACACGGCAAGCAGTATGACATATTATGCGAACGTCTCGATTTCGGTCGACACGGCTCCGCCCCAGTGGTCGGGCAACAGCACGAACATACAATCAACCTACTCAACGACCGTCAGCAAGTTCAACATAACCTGGACAGATGCGGGCGGCGTGAGCAACGTCACAATAGAGGGCAACTGGTCCGGCGCAGCCAGGAACTACACCATGTTCATACCGAACACCAACAGCGTATTCAGCTACAACGAGACGCTGCCCGCGGGAACGTTCTATTGGAAGTCGTTCGCGAACGACACAACCGGCAACCAGAACGTCTCGGACACGTGGTACTTCACGGTAGGGAAGGCGACTACAACCACGAAGCTGTTCCTGAACGGAACGGAGGGGAACGCCGTTTACTATGCGGGCCAGATGGCCAACTTCACCGCAACAGTGGATGCGTCGGGCGAAACTGCCTACCTTGACAGCAATATCACCGGCTGGGTGCCGCAATCGGGCGCGACACCGCTCTTCAATTACACCGTCCTGAGTACGGCGGGCAAGTACAACCTGACCGCCTATTACACGGGCGGCGACAACTATACGGCGTCGTCGCAGACGTATTACGTGACTGTCGCGACGTCGGGAATACAATGGAACCAGACGTCGCTGCAGCTAACGGCGGATCAGGGGAGCTACTCAGGATTTAACGTAACGGTGTTGTCGAACGGCACGAACTCGAACGCGGCCGTATACGAGCTGAGCAGCAACGCAACCGACTACAACTACACGCCCTACCACTTCATCTATGCAATACCGAGCTCGCTCGGCACGCTCACAGACGGGCAGCAACAGCAGGTTAGGTTCAACTGCTCGCCGACAGACGTACAGGACGCGGGCTACTATGAGGCAAAGTTTAACGTGAACTCCACGGGCAACACTACGGGCGGGAACATAACCGTGGGCTGCACGGTAAGCCTTGCTTCGCCGAGCGTCACGATAAGGAGCCCGACGAACGTGACAGACTACTCGCACACCATAACAATTGACGTGACAGTCGGGAACGTCAAGCCATCAGTTGTTACATATTCGCTGAACGGCGGGCCGAACACGACCATGACATGGATTGACACGAACTTCAGCACGTACGGCGGCAACAGCTTCCACACGGGCGTGTCCACAAGCAAGATGCCTGACACACCTCAATTCCTTTGGATGGCTAATGTAACAGGTACGTTCGACGAGTTCATGCAGCCTGTGGCGAAGAACGAGATACTCTACATAACCGGCAAGGATTACGACGGCAACGCCGGCGCCTACAAGGGCACCAGGACGACGTTCTTCCTGAACGCAACGACAGGCAAGCAGATATGCAACATAACCAAGGGCGGGACGGATGACGCCATGACAATCGGGAACAACGGCATAGTGTACATGGCGGGCTATGACCCGCAGTACAACTTCACCTACGCGTTCAACGCCACGAATTGCCAGATGATATGGAACTTCTCAATGGGCAACCTCGGCTACACGGGCGGCTCGGTAGTGCTTGACGAAAGCAGGGACGTTGTGTTCGTCAACGGGAACGAAGTGCCGTACGTTTACGCGCTTGGCGCCAGGAACGGCTCGTCAATCTGGAACTACACGGACTCGGCGTATTACTTCGCCTTCATGCCCACCACAATGACGGCATACGACGGAAAGCTCTACATAGCGGGCTTCACGCGCGGAGAGAGCGGGGCGAGCCTGATAATACTCAACGAAACGGACGGCACGGCGCTATACGGCGACCAGACGGAGCCGAGCGGCCACTGGGACTCGTCGCCCACCATAGACGCCGAGAACGGCGTGTTCTACATAGGCGGTCAGGACGGCGACATCTACGCGCACAACCTGACCGACCTGAGGGTGGTCTGGAAGTTCGACACCGGAACCAGGGACGCGGCAGTATTATCGACACCCGCTTTCCACAACGGCACGGTGTTCGCGGGCGGGCAGGACCACAACTTTTATGCGCTTGACGCAAAGACGGGCGTAAAGAAGTGGAGCTACCCGACGGGCGGCGACATCTACTCCTCGCCTACCGTTGCGGACGGCATGGTGGCATTCGGCTCGAACGACGGGTACACGTACGTTGTAAATGAGCAGACAGGCGCGCTGGTCTGGTCGTACAACCACGGCGCGGCGCTGTACGGTTCGCCCATGCTTTACAACGGCATACTCTACGTGCCCGCGGACAATTGGATGATGTACGCCTTCGGCAACGTCTCAACCGTATACCGCGCCACAATAACGCCCGCGGACGGCACGAACACACTGACGGTATACGCGAACAACAGCGACGGCGACACGGCGTCCTCAACGGTAACGTTCACTTCGAACACCACGCTGCCCGCGCTGAGCACCGCAGCGGTAAGCACGGCTACCGTGGCGCAGGGCGGAACGGTACGCATAAATCTGACCGCCACGCACCCCGCAGGCAACGGCGAAGTCGATGCCGTAAAGGCTACGGTGAAGCATCCCGACAATTCGGAAACAAATGTCACCATGACGCCGTACATGAACAATTACAACGAGCTGTCCCTTGACAAGGAAACGGGAACAACGTCGTTCAGCGGCTACACGGGCGGCGAGTTCGGCTGCCTGCAGAACAGGCTGGACCTGTACACGTCTGGAGCGTACTTGAGCAGCGCCGCGAGCTTTGCCATAGAATCCGAAGAAAGGACCTGGAGCCAGACCTACGTCGGCTCACGCAATGTTTCGCAGATGTGCGTGTACTCGGTCTACAGCGCGACGGGCGCGAACAACATGGTGCTGGGCATATACGACGACAACAGCGACTATCCCAACAAGCTGCTGTGCTGGTCGAAGCCCATAGCATTGGCGGACGGAACGGGCTGGCAGTGCGGCGACGTCAATACATCCTCCACCAATTGCGTGCTGAACGAATCGACACAATACCACCTCATACCGACCATACAGAACACGAACGGCGGCTACGCCATAATTGCGAACGCAAAGGGTGACGCAATGAGCAGGTACGCCTCGTGGGGCACGAACCCGTACCCGACCCTGCCCGGCACGGTGAGCCTCGGGTCAGTAACAAGCAGCAAGTGGGGCTGCTTCCTTGCGGAGTTCGCCAATTCACAGACAACGGACCGCTACACGAACAGCACGTCCTACAATTACATGACGGCAAGCTCGTATGACAACGTGACCACGATTGAAGTGACCGTGCAGGTAAGTTCGTACAACCCGTCGGCTTCGGCGGCGACGGGAACGGCGAAGCCCGACCTGCAGCTCGGCGTGGCGGACGGCTCGGGATACGAGCAGTCGTTCGTGCCGGCCGGGAACTTCAGCCTGAACAGCAGCTACCTCGGGAACACGTCGAACTCTACGGCCGCTAATTTCACGATAAACGTGACGGACGGCCAGATACTGAGCGCCTGGAAGAACTCCAAGAACAGGAACGTGAGGCTGCGCGGCGTGGACCTTGACTGGTACAACTCGAGCGCCGCAGACAGCATCAGCGTGACGGGCGTCTGGGTGAAGGTCTACTACCAGAACAGGACGGGCGTCTATTACTATGACTTCGCGGACACGGCTGCCTCGGGAACATACAACGTGACCGCCGGCTACGCGGATGACACGCACTACGGGAACGCCAATTCGCAGGCGTTCACGGGCGTAGGGTTCGTGTCGAGCGACGAGACGCCGCCGCTCTGGTCTTCCAACTCCACGAACATACCCGCGACATACTCAACCGCGAAGAGCGTGTTCAACGTAACCTGGATTGACGCGGACACCAGCGTAAGCGCCGCGACGTTTGAATCCAACTTCAGCGGCGTCGCCACGAACTACACGATGTTCACGTACAACGGCAGCGTATTCAGCTACAACAACACGCTGCCCGCGGGAACTTACTACTGGAAGTCATTCGCGAACGACACGGGCAACAACCAGAACGTCTCTGACACGTGGTACTTCACGGTAGGGAAGGCGACTACAACCACGAAGCTGTTCCTGAACGGCACGGAAGCGAACAAGGGCTACTACACGAACGACCCCGCGAACTTCACGGCAACGGTCAGCGCGGCGGGCAAGACGGTCTACATGGCGAGCAACCTGACTGGCTGGACGCTGCAAAGCGGGACGACGCCGCTCTTCAATTACACGATAATGTCCCAGAACGGCAAGTTCAACCTGACAGCCTGGTTCGCGGGCGACGCCAATTACTCGGCGAGCAGCGCGACCTACTATGCGACGGTCAGCAGCGAGCCTGACACCAAGGGCCCGTACTGGTTTGACAACAAGAGCAGCGTGCCCGCCAGCTACTCGGCCGCCCCGTCGGTGTTCAACATGACGTGGACGGACGATACCGGCGTACTGGCAGCCACATTGGAATCCAACTTTACCGGCACGGCCAGGAACTACACGATGTTCCAGTTCAATGAAACGACATACAGCTACAACGAGACCCTGCCCGCGGGAACGTTCTACTGGAAGTCATATGCGAACGACACGGTGACGCCCGCGAACTGGAACGTCACCAATACCTGGACGTTCACGATAGGCAAGGCCGCCAACACGGTCGACCTTTACCTCAACAACGGCACGCAGTACAAGAACATCAACGTGTCGGTCCTGTCCGGCGCGCAGACCAACGCCACTGCGGACTCGGCGGGCGGAACGGCGAAGCTTTACAGGGACGGAGCCTACACGGGCGGCTCAACTGAGGTAACGGTGCTTGACACAGGCACGTACGCGTACAAGGCGAACGCCACGGGCAACGCCAACTATTCGGCCAACTTAACGGGCACTACATACTACGTTACGGTCATCAGGGCGCTGACGGCGTCAGAGGACCTGAACGCCTCGACCGTGGCGCCGAGCGACGGAGTCAAGGTCTCCGGCCACGTGCAGTTCGGCAACGGCACGGCCGCGGCGGGCGCCACAATGAGCATAGACCTGAACGGCACCGTGCTGGCGGGCTTAACGCAGAACGCGAGCGGCAACCTTGAAAGCGGCACCGCCACGGAAGGGATAAAGCAGACGATGTTCGACAATGTCGAACCCAACAGCGATACGCATATAGACAACTTCGGATTCTCGGCTGCAAGGTACGGGTCCGGCTGCATCAACATGAACTGGCACAAGACCACCGCAAAACAAGCTTCGCTGAGCGGCCACTCGCCCACCACCGTATGGTTCAGCGGCTACGATTCAGGCGATTATGATTCGTTGTGCGTAGCTGCCCTGACGTCGAAGAAGTTCGACATGAGCAAGGCGACGGCAATCAACCTGTCGTTCGCCGGATACGTGAACGTCGAGCCGCCGGACACGACGATGTGGGACGGCGCATACGTGGACTTCTCAAACGACAACGGAACAACCTGGAGCTTCAACTACCAGCCCGTGCAGAACTATGACGCGAGCTGCTATGTCAGCTATGTTGACCAGGCATTCCCCGTCACACCACCGGCAGGCTGGCCGAACTGGTTCACCTACAGGAAGGGCTACTGCGGTTCAATCTACACGCCCTGGCAGAACGGCGACAGCCAGAAGTTCGCAGTGAACAGCAGCTACCTGGACAACAATTTCACTTTCAGGTTCGTGCAGTATGGCGATTGGGCAACGATGACTGCCGACGGGTTCTATGTGGATGACGTGAACCTGACGTACCTGGTGGACAACGAGTCGGCGACGTTGTACAAGGAATACAACAACGTCTCGACCGCGAGCTCCAGCAACCTGACGCAGATAACCGTGACCGTTCAGGTGAACGGCTACGACCCGACGGGCTCAGTAGCGAGCGGCAACGCGAAGCCCGACCTTGAGGTCGCTCTGTGGAACGGCACGGACTACACGGCCAACGCGCTGCTGCACCTGGACGGCTTCTACACGAGCAACTCGTCAAGCAGCACGGTGGCCAACTTCACGGCGGTATTCACAACGCAGCAGATACTGGACCTCTGGGCGGCGAACGCATCGGAACGCGACCTTGCGATAAGAGGAGTCAACTTCGACCAGGAAGGAGGCGCGAACGATTCCATCAGCTGGACGGGCGTGTACGTGACGCTGACTTCGCCGGGCAGCGTTATCACGGACGCGAACGGCGATTACAGCCTGAGTTTCGCGGCGCCATCAATTGCGGGTAATTACCCCGTGAATGTCAACGTCAGCTACGGAGGCTACAACGCCACGAACAGCACGCTCCTGACGGTAACGTCGCCCGCCGCGAACGTGCTGCAATACACGCTCAACGCCTCCAACACCACTGCTCCGGACGCCTTCACGGCGGTCCTGCTGTACGCCAATTGGACAAACAGCACCGTGCTCGGATACGCGACACTTGAGACCAACGAGACGGGCAGTTGGAAGAACCAGAGCACGGTCTCGCTGGCGGGAAGCAGCTGGTCGAACTTCAGCTGGACGAACAACAGCCTGGACGGCTACACGGTCGTAGCGTGGCGCATATACGCGAACGACACGGCTGGCGACCAGAACGCCACCGACGTCAACACCTTCCAGATAGGCTCGCTGGTCTCGATAACGCTCACGCAGGACACGATAGACCTGGGCTACCTTGAAACGGGCGACACCAACAGCACGAGCAGCGGAACGCCCGCTCCGTTCACGGTAAGGAACGGCGGAAACGTACGCGTGAACCTAACGATAAACGGCACGGACATGTGGGCGGCACAGGCCAACCCGAGCGCCAACTACAGGTATGCGGCCAACAACAGCTCCGAAGGCGTGACGTACAACGGTGTCTGCTCGGACACAGCCTGGACCAACATGCCGGCCTACAACGCGCCCAGACTGTTCCTGTGCTTCCTCGAATGGCTGGATACCAAGGACGAGGCCAATGTTGAGATAGCCGTCACGGTGCCCACCGAAGAGCCCGCGGGCGCGAAGAGCAGCACGGTCACCATCATAGCGAGCCAAGCGTAACGTTTTGCTCTTCAGAGAGCAGGCGGGAGTCCTATTAGCGAGCCAGGCGTAATAATAAATCCAAAAAAAAAGGGCACAACACCGCAGAAGTAAGTTTAAATATGTGGCAGATATACAATAACGTAGCAAGGGTTGCATGGTGTTGCAACAGAAACCACCATATATGGAGGTAATAAAATGGACAAAAAACCGATATTGCTGGTGATACTGCTTGCATTGGTCATAGTTACGGCCTATGTGGGCTTCGTTGCCAGTACTCCGACAGTTACGCAAGGGCCCGCAGCCTCGGGCGAAGTGAGGCTTCAAGTGACAGGTCCACCAAGCCAGACTAGCAGCACGACGGGAGAAGTTAAGCTGATAGTCGTATAAGGAGGTCTTTAAATGGCAAAACAAAATGACGCACAAACATACGCACTCAGCATCGTCGTGGCAATAGCGCTGGCAGCCGTGGCAATAGGCGGCCTCAACGCCCTTGGATTCGCGACAAACGCGCCCGGGACGGCGACGGCCCAGGTGGCGAGCACGGTCTCAATAACCCTGCCGACCGCTTCGGTCGACCTAGGTTATCTGGCGCAGGGCGCACAGAACCAAACATCGGGCGGTGCGACGGCGACGGCTTTCGTGCTGCAGAACGACGGGAACGTCAAGGTGAACGCCACAATAAACGCCACAAGCCTGTGGACGGCGACGGCGTCGAACCCGACGGCAAACTACTCGTTCGCGGCAAACAACAGCTCCGAAGGGAACTGCTACATCAACGGACCCATTGAAAGCACAACGACCTGGACGAACATGCCCGCATCGGGCAGTGCGACCAAGTTCCTCGGCCAGCTGAACTACACGAACTCGTGCGACTCGGTCAAGATAGAGATAAACGTGACCGTGCCGACGGATGAAGGCACAGGCGCGAAGTCAAGCACAGTAACCGTGGTAGCGACCCAATCGTAAAGGCGGACAATCCGCCCCCTTTTTCTTTTTATTTATATGCCAACGCGGAGCGCTAAAAGTTTAAATACCTGCAATTCCTATAACGGAGTAGTGTTGCTGGCTGACGATAATGAAACAAAGGTGTTTTGAATGGCAAAGAAAAACGACACGCAAGTTTATGTTTTGAGCATCATAGCGGCAATAGCGCTGGCAGCCGTGGCAATAGGCGGCCTCAACGCCCTTGGATTCGCGACAAACGCGCCCGGGACGGCGACGGCCCAGGTGGCGAGCACGGTGGCGATATCCCTACCGACAAGCACTGTCGACCTCGGGGTGATGGCGCAGCTCGGGACCAACCAGACGTCGGGCGGCCCGACGACAGGCGTTTCTTCGGGATTCGTCATGCAGAACGACGGCAACGTCAAGATAAACGTCACTATAAATGCCACGAGCCTGTGGACGACGGCGTCCAATCCGACGGCAAACTACTCGTTCGCGGCAAACGACAGCTCGGAAGGGCAGTGCTACAACGCGGCGGAGAGCACAACGGCCTGGACGAACATGCCCGCATCGGGCAGCCCGACCAAGTTCGTCGGCGTGCTGAACTACACGAACTCGTGCGACACGGCCAAGATAGAGATAAAAGTGATAGTTCCCGAAGAAGAGGGGCTCGGCACAAAGACAAGCACGGTCACGGTCGTGGCAAGCCAGGCGTAAAAACGGGCGGCTTTTCTTTTTATATTAGCATTCCTTAGATGTTTCTATGAGAAAAAGCCCCGTGCTTGCCGCGATATTCACGCTGCTTCTGCTTTCCGGGCCGGCATTCGCGATAGGGATATCGCCCGGGCGGATATCGGACACGTTCACGCCAAACATGAACGTCACGCACGGCATACACGTGGTGAACAGCGAGAACAGGACCATAAGCATGAGGATAACGCTCTCCGGCGACCTTGCCAAGTACATGACGGCCAACGTCGACAACTTCACGGTGGCGCCGGGAGAAGTCAAGGGCTTCGATTTCAACATCGCGCTGCCCGAGAGCATAGAGCCCGGCAAGCACGAGGAATCGATAGGCGCGTCGGAAATAATACCGCCGGGCGCGGGCGTGTCGGCGGTGGCGGGTGTTGCGATGCAGTACTGGCTTTACGCGAACTACCCCGAGAAATACGTTTCCGTTGACGTCCTTTACACGCAGCCCGAGGTGGGAAAGGACATGATGTTCAACGTCACGCTGTTCAACCCCGTCAACACGACGATGGCGCCGAGCGCGGACCTCGAGATACAAGAGGTACAGGCGGGCGGGAACCTCATCTTAAAGAGGTTCGACTTCGGGAGCACCACGTTGCAGACGGGCGGCTCGCAGCTTTTCAACGCTTACTGGACCTTCCCGAAGGAAGGGGACTATGTCGCCGTCGCGCGCGCCTACTACGACGGTCAGACCACGCGCAAGGAAATAGGGTTCGGGCTGTCCGTGCCGAAAATGCCGGAGCCAACGCCCTCCTCTTCGGGAACAGCCGCACCGGGCACGGTTTCCGCGGGTGAGCTACCCGCGTTCCTGAAATCGCCTTACACAGCAGTGATAGCCGTTCTGATAGTGCTGATAATCGCCGTTTTGTTGTGGCCTGAAAAAAGATTGCCGCGACCGGACCAGAAGTGCGCGACCTGCGGAAAGCCGGTCAACTGGAAGAGCGCATTCAACATTGTCGTGGACGACTACAAGAAAAAGACCTTCAAGTATTACTGCTCAAAGGAATGCGAAAGGAAAGCGATAGACAAGGGCGTTTGAAAATGAAGCTCAAGCCGGCAAAAAACGCATGGAAAGCGGTCATGTTCGCGGCGATAGCGGTGCTGCTGGCGGGGCTGATAATATTGCTCAGCATGAAGCTGCAGCCGCCGACGCTGGAATTGGAGATGCAGCTGAACGTCAGCAACGTAACGGGGTTCAACGTCAACACCTCGGCGGTGACGTTCGGCGAGATCACGCCCGGCGCGATGGGCGCCAGGGACGTTATCATAACCAATGAAGACAACTACGATAAGAACGCGCACTTCGAGGTCGCAGGCCCGATAAGCGAGTTCGTAAAGGCACCTGCCGATACCCTGGCGAAGGCGGACGCTAACACCTCGGCAAGGATAGAGGCTCATGTGCCGCCGGCCACGCCTTACGGCGAATACAACGGCGTCCTCAGGATATTCCTGACAAAGGCCATTTAAGCGTTGAATGACAAGATGATATAATGGATAAAAGCGCGGCTTTTAACCCTCATAAAACACCAGCGGGTGTTTTCTGATGGAAAGGAAGATGTTCTTTGCCGTTCTGCTGGCGGCGTTTCTTTTCCTGGCCATCACGCTCAATGGCGAACCGACGGTTTTCTACGCCACGCAGGCGACGGGAACGACGAGCGTCAACCTGCCCGGCCTGACGGCAACTTTCAAACTCTACATCAATTCCGCGGAAGGCGACGCGAGCATCGACGAGGGCACGGCCAACATAACGGCAAACTTCACGGCCGCCGACAGGACGATATACCTCTACGTCAATGCGAGCGGCTGGACAATCCAAAGCGGGAACGGAACGGTAACGAACACGAGCAGCTTTTCGGTCGGAGTTTACAACGTTACGGCGTGGTTTCCGGGGGACATGAACTATTCCTCGTACAGCGCCACCTACTTTTTGACGGTATCCGCGCCCACGCCGCCGACTCCGCCGCCGGGTCCGGGAGGGGGCGGAGGCGGAACCGGAGGGGGCGCCATGCTGGGGCCGTCAAACGTGACCGTGCCTGTCAAGCCACAGCTGACAGTCTCGACGCCGGCGTCGGACCAGTCCCTGATAACGGGCTCCAACCTTGCGGCGGGTACCTATTTCGCCGACCTTTCCAATTCGGGGCAGCTGCCCATCACGAGCGTGGGATTCGTGCTCAGGGAAAGCACGGGAAACTTCACTATATTAATACAGAATATCACGAGGCCTACGTCAATTACGCCTCTGGAAAAGCAGTACGGGCTGGAAACGCCCTACCAGTACGTGAGCGTCATTGTCATAGGAATAGACCCGGAAAAGCCGTTCAGGACAATAAACGTGGAATTCAGGGTCAGCAAGAAATGGATGGAGGACAACGGCATAGACCCGGCGACCGTTACATTATACAGGTATGACAACGGCTGGAGGCCGTTAGTTACCGTGGGCTCGGGCGAGAACACGGACTACAGGAATTATCACGTGGGCGATGCCCGTGCGTTCTCGTACTATGTCATATCGGCAAAGAAGCTTCTTGGGGCGCCTTCGCTGACGCTGCCGCCCTATATGGTGGAGCCGATGACGTATGCGCAGCTCGCCATAATGCTGGTACTGATACTGCTGCTTCTGATAGTGGCTTTCAAGAGAAGGAGAAGGCCGCTGGCACTGGAATAGCGGCCTCAAAGTGTTAAGCAAGGGCGGCAACTGCGGGTTTCTTTCGCCCGAACGGGCGGAGGGCGTTAAGCAAAGCGCACGGAACGGGCATTTCTTTTTATACGGGCGATGCGAATATACTTTCAGGTTGCAAGGACAGCTCCGTGCTGTTAAGCAAAGGTGCTTTAATGATTTTGGAGAGCGAGACGGCTAGTTTTCTCGAAGGCAGCATAGCCCGGGCACTTTCGGAGTTCGGGGAAGGCTGCCCCCTGACCATCGCGGACGCGCTTTTCCCGGGCCTGATAGAGGACAGCGGGGCCTTCAGGGCGAAAATGGACGAGATTTCCGCCGTGCTGGGGCGCATGAAGGAGCAGGGGATGGCAGTAAGCACGGGCGAGTTCTGCGGGGTGGAGTTCTTCAGGGCGGGCACGGCCCCCAAACCGGCGGAAATCGTGCAGGCGGACGGTCCAACGGACAGCGTGGAGGATACCGTTCTTGGCATCCTGAAGGGCGGCAGCCTGACCGCCTCGGACATAACGGCAAGGCTCTTCCCGCGCGACGAGAGGTTCAGGGCAAGGACCTCGCAGGTCTACGTGAGCCTCAAGCGCCTTGAAAAGAAGGGCCTGGTCCTGAAGGGCGAGCGGAAGGAGGGAAAGCAATATTATATGTGCGCGGCGGACGAAAAGTCCGCCGAGGACGCGGAACCCGTGGGGGGAGCGGAGATACCAATCATTGCGGCGGAGCAAACGCCTGAAGCGGTGAATCCCATCGAGGGGGCGGATTCCACAGAAACGGAAAACATGTCGCAACCGACCACGGAAGATATTACCGAGGAGCGCCTAGAACTCCCCGAACAAATGGCGGTAACGGTTCCGCAGAGCGGGCTTACGGGAGCCGCCCATCCGAAGGCGGCCGCGGTCGCCACGCTGCTCATAATAGCAATTCTCGGGCTGTTTTTCGCGGCAAGCAATCTGAACGGGCTGACGGGCATGTTTTTGGCGGATACGGCAGTTCACGCCCCCGCGCTCGAACAGCCCAATGCCACAACCGCAAAGCAGCCCGCGCAGGCTCCGGCACCGATTTCGCACAAGGAAATAAACAACATAGAGCCCACGTTCAAGCGGGGGCTGATGTAGGACGATATGTATTTAAAAATGCCAACGCAGAAGGATTACCATGCACATTAAAGTAACGGGCGAAAAGGACAATGCGGTCCTGCAGCGCAAAGAACTGACGGCCGAGCTCAACTACGAGGGCGGGCCGACGCCGAAGTCGGCGGACGTAGCTGCCGAGCTGGCCAAGTCGCGCGGCATTGACGCGGGGCTCGTGGAGATGACCTGCATAGCGAACTCCAAGGGCAGGACGGCCGGAACGGCAAAGGCCAAGATATGGAACAGCGCGGAGGCGCGCGAAAAGTTCAAGGCGCACAAGCGCAAGAAGCAGGTCAAGAAGGAAGGCGCGGAAGCCGAAGCCCAAAAATAATTTTTGGTGAGTCATGATGGCACAGGAAAAGAAAGGCAAGCAGGCGAAAAGCAAGCACAAGCACGCCAGCGTGCAGGTGTGGAAGAAATACAAGAACGGGAAGGCCGAGGGCAAATGGTGCCCGAGGTGCGGGCCCGGAACGTTCCTGGCCGTCCACAAGGACCGCGCGCACTGCGGCAAATGCGGGTACGCGGAGATAAAGAAGTAAATCCAAAGAAAGTTTATATAGCGGTTTCTTTAAACCACTCCAGAGTGTTTGCATGGAAATACCTTTTCACGTGGTCTTCGGCATTGCGACAACGCTTCTTGGCGTGGTGGTCGCGCTCTTCACGACCTACATATTCTTCCGCGAACTGCCGAGATGGGGCGGGCTCAAACCGGCAATTTCCTGCTTCGCGATGTCCGCCGTGTTCTTCGCGTTCATGGGGCTGGACTTCGCAGTGATATACGGCCTCAGCATGAGCAACAATATCATGACGGCGATGTCAATAATTTTTTACGGCAGCGGGCTGCTCTTTTTCCTCCTTGGCGCGATGCAGATAGCGAAATATTCCTCGCTGTTCCGCTACGATGGGGCGGAGCTGGCCACGGCCAAAAAGACAACGAGGAAAGCGCGCAGGAAACCTCGCAGGAAATAAGCTTTATTTACGGGCTCGGAGAACATTTTTCATGGCAAAGCTACCGTTCGCGGCAGTGCTGTTTTCAGTGGCCGTGCTGCTTGCAGTGCGCTTCTACGTGAGCCACGTCATCGCCGCGCAGGCACCAATAATCATTCTGGTGGACGTGCTGATAATGATGTCCTCTGCCGTCCTGGCCTACGGGATGCTGGGCATGGTGCAGGAACTGAACCTCGTGGTGCTGGGATTCCTGCTGATAGCCTACGGGCAGCTGCTCGTGGACTGGCCGCCCCTGCTCGGAATGGAAAGCATAGTGGGCCTGATAGTAGAATACGTGACGTTCTTTGCGGGGACAATACTGCTGCTTTACGGAATAACCAAGTTCCAGGAAAAGTACAAGTTCAAGTAATTACCGCTGATTTATCTTTTGCCCTTCCACATTCCTTACGAGGGTAATATGATGATATGCTTGGGAATAGAATCGACCGCGCACACGTTCGGCTGCGGAATAGTTGATTCGGACGGCACGGTCCTTTCAAACGCACGGGACACCTTTTTGGCGAAGCCCGGCAAGGGCATAGTGCCGAGAGAGGCGGCAAACCATCACGCGGACGTATGCGCGTCGGTAATCGGAAAAGCCCTCTCGGACGCGAAGCTGAAATTGTCCGACATAGACCTTATCGCTTTTGCGCAGGGGCCCGGACTGCCGCCGTGCCTAAGGGTAGGCGCCGTTGCCGCGCGGACGCTTGCGCTGCGGCTGGACGTTCCGCTCATCGGAGTGAACCATCCGGTCAGCCACATAGAGATAGGAAGGCTGACGACGGGCGCCACGGATCCCGTAATACTTTACGTCTCGGGGGGCAACACGCAGGTATTGGCGCTGGCGGGCGGGCGCTACCGCGTGTTCGGGGAAACGCAGGACATACCGATGGGCAATGCGCTGGACCACTTCGCCCGAACAGCCAACTTGGGCAACCCCGGGGGAAAGTTTGTCGAGGAACTTGCACGCAATGGCCGTTACGTTGAACTGCCGTACGTGGTAAAGGGAATGGATTTGAGCTTTGCGGGAATCGTCACGGCGGCGGAGCAGAAAATTGCACAGGGCGCAAAAGTTGAAGACGTGTGCTACTCGCTGCAGGAGACGTGCTTCGCGATGCTCATTGAAGTGACGGAAAGGGCGCTCGCCCACACGGGAAAAACGGAAGTTCTTCTGGTCGGCGGGGTCGCAGCGAACAAGCGCTTCTCGGAAATGCTGGGCATCATGGCGAAAGAGCGCTCGGCCAAAGTTTTCGTGGTTCCGCAGGAATACGCTGGCGACAACGGCGCGATGATAGCGTGGACCGGCATATTGGCCCACGGCGCAAAAATGGGCACGTTGCTGGAAAAGTCAGCCGTGGACAGCAATTGGCGCGCGGACGACGTCGATGTGCTTTGGGTATAATTAATATGTATCGGTTCGAACTGTAAACGAAACGGGTCATTCAACGGAAACTAAACGGGAACCCCGAACGCATCCGAGAACTCTTCTATCTTCTTGAACTCGTCTATGAAGGCCTTGCCCTTCGGAGTCAGCCTGTACATCTTGTGGCCCGACGACAGGTCCTCGATTATGAAGTTCTTCCCCAGGAGCCACGACAGGTGCTTCGTAAGGCGCGCGTGCGAAAGGTTCGCGCCGTAAAGAATGTGCGTGGGCTTGACCAACCCCCCTCTTTTCTGGATGAGCCTCAAAATGTCGGCATAAATCTGTAGCTGGGAGCGCCGTTCGCCCAGGTCCTCCCTCTTTTCCTCAATCTGGAACTTCATACATACCAGCAGCGTTTGTTTTTCGTTTCGGTGAAAATTACTTCTTGTCCGTTGACAGCAGCATAAGCAGCAGCGAAGCGTAACCGGTTATGTGGGCGCCGTGCGCGACCACGTACAGCGTCTTGTCAAACGCCGCAAAGGGCATTATGGCGTGGTAGGCGGCAAGCAGCACGAAGCCCGCCGCGACCAGCAGCGCCGGCCGGGACTTTTTCATGAAATAATTCACGGAAGCGCGGAAGGCCACGTAGGCCATCATCAAAAACAGGACGATGTTGAAGTATTCGAAGTAGTGCGCCGAAAAGAGAACGGTGGGCGCGAAAATGAAGGGGGCGAACTTGCCGGACTTCCCCAACTCGGGCGTGTACATGAGCACCAGCAGCCCGTAAGCCACGAAGGCGCCGAGATAGTATACCCAGAAGCCAAGGTCATCCATGTTGAAGAACTGGTCGAAAAAGTAGATGCTGTTGCCGAGATAGAACATGTTGTAATACGTGTAGGCGGTCGTCAGAGTCAGCGTTGCGAGCGAGATGCCCATGATGGTGAAGGCAGCCGCGAGATAGAAGTGCTGCTTCTTTCCCGTGTAGGAATGGAGCTTCGTGGCCTTGTATGCTATCAGGAGGCAGATGATTGCGCCGATAAGATATATCATCGTATCGAAGCCGTAGAAGCGCATCGGTATTATCTGCGTCACCATGCACCATAATAGAAGCCCGCCGTTTAAAAACGTTCTGCACGGAAAAACAATGGACGATGCGTCCAGACCGAAACTGCAGTGGGGGTTTATATACCCTTAACCAATGCATGGTTAGCGCGTAACAAGTTAATGCTTGTGAAACGCCACCAGCAGCAACACCAGCAATTTCCACAACCCTTCAGCAAGGTTGTGTTTTGTCCACCACCGGGCGAAATTCTGCCCGTGTGGTACCAACTCCCAGCGCAAACGTATATATTCTCTCGGCGGAATGATTCGTTATGGCCAAGAAAGGCTTCTATGTAACGACAGCCATCGATTACATCAACGCGCCGCCGCACATAGGCCATTCGCTGGAGAAGATACAGGCCGATGTTCTGGCGCGCTGGAGCAGGCTGAAGGGCCAGAAGACCTACTTCCTCACGGGAACGGACGAGCACGGACAGAAGGTCGAACGCGCCGCAGCGGCGGCGGGCCTTACGCCGCAGCAGTTCGTCGACGGGCTAGTTCCGCAGTTCAGGGACGCGTGGACGGGGCTCAACCTTTCATTTGACCGTTTCATCAGGACTACGGACAAAGACCACGTGAAGACGGTCACGGAGCTGATAAAGAAGGTCGCCAAAAGCAAGGACGTTTACAAGGCGGAATACGAGGGGCTCTACTGCGTGGGTTGCGAGCGCTTTTACACCGAAAGGGAATTGGAAGGCGGAGTCTGCCCGGTCCACAAGAAAGCGTGCGAGCCGCTTAAGGAGGAGGGCTACTTCTTCAAATTGAGCCGCTACCAACGGCAACTCCTAGAATTCTACGAAAAGAACCCGGATTTCATACAGCCGGCTAACAGGCGCAACGAGATAATCAACAGGGTGAAGGAGGGGCTGAAGGACGTGAGCATGACCCGTTCGACCGTGAAGTGGGGAATACCGTTCCCCCTTGACAAGAAACTGAGCACGTACGTGTGGTTCGACGCGCTGCCCAACTACATAACGGCGCTGGGCTGGCCGAAAGGAAAGCTGTTCAAGCAGTTCTGGCCGGCCGATGTTCATTGCGTGGGAAAGGACATAGCCTGGTTCCATTGCGTGATATGGCCGGCGTTCCTGATGTCAGCGAGGATAAAGCCGCCCAGGACGGTGTTCATACACGGCTACATAACGGTGGACGGCGAGAAGATATCAAAATCATTGGGCAACGTGATAGATCCGCGCACGCTGGTCAAAAAATACGGCGCCGACACCGTACGCTATTTCCTTCTCAGGGAGATACCGAGCGGCGAGGACGGAAACTTTTCCGAGCACAGCCTGATGGAAAGGCACAACACGGAGCTTGCGGACCAGCTGGGCAACCTTGTCAACAGGGCGCTCGTGCTGGTCGAGAAGGGGCTTGACAACAAGATACCCAAGCCGGGCCATGAGGAAACGATAGACCGCCAGCTGAAACAGGCGTGCGTCGAAGCGGTCGAGAAGACGGACAAGCTCATATCGGAATTCCGCTTCCACCACGCGCTTGACGCCATCTGGAAGGTAGTGGAAGAGGCGAACGCGTACGTCAATGCGACGGAGCCGTGGAAGCAGACGACGGATAGAAAACTCACGATACTCTACAACCTGCTCGAATCGATACGGTTCGCCGCGGTCCTGTCGGAGCCGTTCATTCCGGAGGCCAGCCGCAAGATAATGGCGCAATTGGGCCTTTCGGAAAAGGACCTTGCGGTCAAGTCGCTTAAGAAGTTCGGCGGCCTGAAGCCCGGAAAGAAAATCAAGCGCGGCCCGATACTGTTCGCGAAGATAGAAATCAGCGAAGCCGAAATTGAAAAAATCAATAAGCCAAGCAACGTTGAAGCCAAGACGCCGCTGGGTTCTCCGTTGACGGAGAGCAAAGCGGCAGTTGCGCCAAAGGAAAACAAAGCAATATTAGAAAAGAAAAAGGAGGTGATGCCTGTGAACGAAATATCCATAGAAGACGTGATGAAGCTCGACCTACGAGTTGCCATCGTGAAAACCGCCGTTCCGGTCGAAGGAAGCGACAAACTGCTGCGGATGGACGTGGACGTCGGCGGAGCGGAGAAGCAGATTGTGGCAGGCATCAAGGGCGCGTACTCAGCGGACGAACTAATAGGAAAACAAATAATCGTTGTAAACAACCTGAAGCCGCGCGAATACAAAAAATTCGCCGTCACCAGCTACGCGATGCTGCTAGCGGCCGAGAGCAAGAGCGGACCGGTGCTGCTTACGACGGACCGACCAGCTGCGGCGGGCGCGGGAATACGGTAAATATTGGTTGCGCGTTGTGATGACTACTCACTTCAGGCAGGCCTATCAAGAAAGGGAGCTTATGCAAAAGGCCAAAACGCTATAAGGCACGAGGCTTATTCCAGAGAGCTAGCGCTGACCCTACAAATCCCTAAGAAAAGGGAAAAACGGCCTTATGCGTCGCGCGCCACGTGCGCGAAACTTGGCGTGAGGATTATCCAGTCCTCGTCCATGCCCGCTATGTCGCCGTTCAGCGCCACGCAGGTCTTCCTGAGCTTGTCGATCGCGCGCTTCAGCTCCGAGAGGTCCTTCTCCTTCAGGGGCTTTATCTTGACTATGACGACCGCGCCGTCACGCAGGGACTTCTGTATCTTGTCAGTGTCCGCGAAGTCCACTATCTTTTCCACCCTGATGGGGATCTTGCCTCCCGCGCCTTCGCCCGCGGAGGTGTCAAGCTCTATGTACTGTTCTTCGCCGAGTTCCGGCATTCCACGCCCGAAAAGCTTTTCAAACACCATTCGTATCACCCCAAATATGTAATCTATATTGTCCACAGGTAGCTTAAATAACTTGAATTCACCGAGCGGGGACAAAAAGAGCTTATATATTTACGCTTTGTGCTTCGCTTCGAGCGCCGTGACGATGTTCCACACCTGCGTTCGGGTGTACATGGGGATGTTCGGGTCGTTGGAGACCTCGTCCAAATTAGAAACCGCCGTGTTTATCCTCATCTTCACGTCCTCCTTGCCGTCCTGCAAGGCGCGTATGGAAGTTTCGACCTTTTCGCGGATGTTACGCGGAACCGTGCGGTCTTCCGCAATCTGCTTTAGCAACGGTATTATGTCCTCGAACATTCGCACTCACCATATTTTTATCACGCGTCAATCGGTATGAGTTTCCGATGTATTTAAACGTTTTGGGCTTTCTGAAGTTTTCACGAAGCCTAAACTATTCCAATCTGTTCAACTGCTTTCCCACGGCCTTCTCCAGCTCCTTACGGACATATTTCAACGCCGCATCAATCGATTTCCTGTCGGGCCCGTTGGCAGAGCCGGCAAGGTTGTGGCCGCCGCCCGAGCCTCCGATAATACTTCCGACCTCCTTGAAAATGACCGACAGGTCCACCCCTTTTGAAAGTATCCAGTCGCGGCCCCTGCTTGATATCCGCACTTCGTTTTCCTTCTCCGCAACGACCACGGCGACGTCCGCCCCGGCCTTCACGAGCGCGCGGCACGACGCGGCTTCGTGGCTTGCCACGCGCGACACCGCAAGCAGCAGTTCGTTAGCGCGCCAGACGTCCACGCGGCTGAGCGCCTTGAGAACGGCTATCCGTTCGGACAGGTCGACGGGCGTCTCGAGAAGCTTCAGCACTTCGGAGAACTCGGCGCCGTCCTTGGACAGCTCCACCAGGTCCTCGAACTCCTTCAGGCCGGCCAGGCGCAGATGCGCCGTATCGGCCGTGAGTCCGGCCGCGATCCACGTGGCGACAGTTTTGTCGGGCCTTATTTTTGCCTCCCTGAACAGCTCGAGCACCATCTGGGCGCACGAACGGTAGCGTTCGTCTATCCACTTCGCGGCAACCCCTTCGGCAAGCTTTCCCGCGGGATGGTGGTCTATCACCAGGTCCGCCCTCACGTTCTTCACGGCCGCCAGCTGCTCGGGGACGGACGTCTCGATGAGCACGACCTTATCATAATCCGCGCAGTCCGGGTCAATGATGAAGCTTTTTTCCGCCAGCTTCTGCGCTGGCCTTGACACGGATTCTGCCACGCCCACGTCAGCTTCGACATTGAACGAGGAAAGCAGGGCGCGCAGCGAAAGGGCGGACGCCACCGCGTCGGCGTCTGCATTGTGGTGCGTAAGTATGAGCGTCCTGCCCTTCAATTCCCTGAGCGCCTTCAGCATGTTTTTCATAGAGTCCAACCTCGGTAAAGTAAACGAGTTGGACTGTCTGAAAAACACGGTATGCCATATGATATGCTTTTCATAGATACCAGCTGGGGCGCGGGATTTTTATACTGCGGCGGGCGCGACCCGTATAAACTCTTTACTCGGGAAATCGAGTTAAAAAGGTAGGTTTAAATACGCCAGAACCAAAGTTCTGGCAGGAAAAAGGAGTGTGATATTATGGCAGCAAAAGAATCCGCAGGTTCAATCGGTCCCGTAAAGGACAGTTCAAACTTGACATACAGCCCGTCCAACATGGTGGACCATTTCTACATGCCTTTCAGGAAAGGCAAGATGGTGCCCGGCGAAAGGCACGACATAGAGAGCATCGCATCGGCCTACAAGCTGGACCCGGAAGGGCTTTCCCTGCTCGCCACCTACATGGACAGCATAACTTTGAACAGGGCTCCCGAAGACAAGATCAAGCGCGTGCCCCCGAAGGCAGACGAGATAGCGAAGGAGCTCGCGACGGTGAAGCCGCGGAAGAAAGCGAAGACGCCTTCGCAGCCCTACATCGTCGAGGGCTACGGTGCGGCCCCGACGCAGCTGAACACGTACTTCTAAATAATATGTGAAGTTCGTCGGCAGAACTGACTCGCTTTCTGTTTAGCGCTTACTTATCCCGCTTCGGAGACTTCGTCTCCTAGACCGACCTCAGAACCGTAAATCAGCCGGCGCTTTCCCCTTCCTCTTCGGAATCGACGTGGTTCTTGGGCCCGCCGAGCATGGACTGCAGCTTGGACTGTATCTCGTTTATCTTTTCGCGAAGCTTGCCTTCCTGGCCGTCGGCCATCTTCAGGCGCGCCTCCACGGACTCTTTTTTTTCACCCATCTCCCTGTTAAGGACGGCCTTCGTCGACCTTATCAGGACGGGTCCGACCGCCTTGAAGACCTCCTCCTTGTCCGCGGCCTTGCCCAGCTCCTCGAGCGCCTTTTCCAGCTCTAGCTTCTGCAGAAGGAGCGCCTCGCGCTGCATTGCCACGGTCTGGTACTGCTGCTGGAAGGTCTGGAGCTGGACGAGCATCTGCTGTGCGGCCGGGGGCAGCGCCATCGGCACGTGCTCGTGCTCATGAGAATGATCGTGTTCCTTTGCCATTTCCATCAGTCCTCCAAATTGCAAACGTCGGTCGCGGCCTTTACCAGGCGCGCGTACGAATTCACTCCGGCGAGCAGCCCGGTGATGTCCTTTGATTCTATCAGGATGTTCAGCTTGCCCTTTCCTTTCTTCAGTTCCGCCGAAAACCTGCCGTTCTTGCCCAGGTCCGGACTTATCGCCTTGATGACGATGTCTGGGTCCGCGCACTCCAGCTCGAGCTCGGCGCGCACGCAATCACTTGGCGGGCACGGTCACGGGCGACTTCGGCCGCGCCTTGACCACGACCCTGTAGCCGCAAAAGGGGCAGCGGACGCGTTCCTTGATCTGGTCCAGCTTTATTTCCTTGGCGCAATTCAAACATTTGTAGATACTAATCACCTGCTGTAAGCGGCGATGGCACATTTTGGCCTTGAGGGGCTTTCATATGTCACTCGCCTTTACCCGATTTGAGTTTCGCTCTTTTTAAGGTTTCCATCCTCAGCGCATCAAGGGCGCTCTTGGCAAGCAGCTGCGAAGCGGCGGACTGCGGAAAATAGGCGCCTCCGGTGAATTTCTTGCCGCACTTGCGGCATCCCCAGATGCCGGCTGCCACGCGCTTGAGCGCGGGGCGTTCGCAGTAAGGGCAGTCCTTCCTCAGGCCCTGCTCGCGCTCGATGGTCGCGACTATCTTTTTCGTCCTTGTGCCGTAGCGGCAGCCGTAACGTCCAGATGAGCCGACTTTCTTTGTCATTGTTTTCGCCTTTCGCCTTTTGGGTTGTAAGGTTTATAAGGTTTTCAACCGAGTGCCGCGCGAAGCTCTTTGCCCTTCACCACGGCCAGTTCGGCCGCCCTGAGCAGCTCCTCGGAGGTCAGTATCCCGTTCCCGCCCTTCTGCATGGCGCAGAGGTTGCCGTCTTCCGTGGTGGCTATGGTTATGCGGGCGTCCAACGCGTCCTCCTCCTCGTCCGCCGCGTCCACGAAGAGCTTGCCGCCTATCTTGAACACGGTCACTTCAACCGGCGTTTCCTTCAGCGGCAGCGGTTTGCCAGTGGAAACGACGAACGTTTCGACCTTCACCACCTGCTTCTTCTCGACGTCGTACTTGGGTATCTTGCAGTCCTGGAGCGCTGCCATCGCGGCCAGCGCAGCTGCGTCCTGCAAGTTGCCGTCGTCGTTGATTGTGTGAATGTCTATGTGCACGGACCACACGAGCTCCTTCGGCACGATGACGAGCTTCTCGGTGTCAATGGCGTGGCATTCGCGTATTCCCCTGTCCACCACCCTGGCAAGCTCGACCGATTCCTCGGTGGGCGGCCCGGGCTCGAACTCGGGGTTCGCAAAAGGGACGAATTCGGCGTCAACGACCAAATTTCCCTCGTTGGGCGTGTCCGGATACGGCGTTGCCGCATCCATCTTTATTCCCGCCACCACCTTGGTGTTGCCCAAGGTCACGATCGCGGAGCCCTCGGCTGTTTTTATGGCGCCCTTCTGGACCTTCACTTCGCGGAACTCATCAAGCGCCCTTCCGTCGGCGCGCGTGTCCGCCAGTATCAGTTTCCTCATGTATTCATTTTTCATTCAGACACCTCCGCAGTGTAGCGCTTCATGAGCGCCGCCTTCTGCTGCGCATAGACCGTGGCGCAGCCGTGCTTCGCGATTTCAAGCATTTTTTTGAACTCTTCCATGGTTATGATGCCGTCCATCTGCAGAAGGACGAAGGCGTCGCCGCCTCCGACCGTCGCCACGGCAAGGTCCACGTCGCCGAAGTTGTCCTCGGCCCCCGCGACGTCAAGCACTATCTCGCCGTCGGCCTTGCCGACCGAGACCGAACTTACGATGTCGCGCATGGGTATGCCCGCGTCCGCGAGCGCCATCGAAGCGGCGTTCAAGGCCGCGCAGCGCGTCGACGCGTTGGCCTGCAATATTTCCATGAAGATGTCCAGCGCCGTTTTCGGATAGTCCTCGAGGAATATCACGTTGGACAATGCCTCGGCCACGACCATCGATATTTCCGTGGAGCGCCTGCTCCTTCCGGGACGTCCGCGCTCGGACGTCGCGAACGGCGCCATGAAATAATAGCACCGCAGTTTGGTGCGCGTGGGCTCCTGCAGCCCCTTCGGGTGCATGGGCCTCGGGCCCTGCACGCCCGCCAGCGCCTTCGTCTCGCCGAACGAGAACGTGGCCGAGCCCTCAGAACGAGGTATCACGCCCACCTCCGCTTTCATTGGGCGGAACTCGTCAAGCTTCCGGCCGTCCAGGCGCTTGCCGTGTATTATCAGTTTTTCCGGCGCTCCTGCCTTTGCCATATTCATGCACCTCCTTCCTCTTCGGGCTGCGCCGTCTCGGGCTCCGGCGTTCCCTCGGCCTTAAGCATGGCGGTCACGCGGTCCGTGAGCCCGCTTATGTGGGCCTCGCCCTCTATCTTCAATACGGCTTTTGCCGCGAGTGCCTCGTTGGAGCCCTTCAGCCAGACCATCCCGTTCTGGCCGACCACTATGTGGCAGCCGGTATATTTCTTGATCAGCTCTATCATGCTCCCCTCCTTGCCGATTATGCGGGGAACCTTGCTCGGCGTGACCTTCATCAGCCTGCCGGCGATGAGCTTCTTTGCGCGATAGTCATTCATCGTAAGCGTGGTGTGCTTGGAGTGCGAGACGTTCAGCACCTTGATGTAGACCACGTCGCCCACGTCGAAAAAGGACGACAGGTCCGTCTTCGCGGTGTCAACGTATTCGGCCGTGGCCTCGCCCAGCTGCAATATCGCGTCGTAAGGGCTGTTTATGTCGAGTATCCAGAACGTGCTCTGCAGGTCCGTCACGGAGGCTATTATCCCGTCCCCCGGCTTCGGTATGTAAACGCCGGCCAGCGGGGTCACTCCGACCACGCGGTCCTTAAGGCGCACAAGCCCGAGGAGCTTGGACTTTATGTCCCCGGTTTTCCTGTAGCAGCCCGAGCCCGGGAGGTATTCCAGTCCGCGCGCCACGACGTCGCCGGGCGCGACGAGCTGCTTCTCCTTGACCAATAGCTCGCTTTTCTTTTCCATCTCATCACCTCAATTAATATGTCAAATATACGATCATCATTTGTCCAGTTTCTTCACTTGGACTTCTCCGTGAGTAAGGCTATTAAGCTTGTCGTAGATGTCGGCCTGGATGCCCGCAGGAATCTCAAGGACGCAGAGGTACGAGCCGTCGCTCCCGTACTCCTCCTTCGAGGGCGTGCCGAAGTTCCTTATCATGCCGACGGCGCGGCCCGCGTACTGCGGCGGGACCCTGATGGCTATCCTTGCCTTCTCGAACCGTATGGGAATTATGGCGCGTATGGCCTCCATGACGGAGTCCACCTGCTCCTCGGCCTTCTTGTCGAAGTCTATCCTGACCTTAGCCTCCTCCATGGTGCGCAGTATCCTGTCCTGCGGGTGCGGAACGCCCGTCTGCGGGTTCACGCCGTTGCGGGCTATGATGCTGGCGATTGCCTTTGTTTTTTCCTCTGTCATCTTGTGGCGCTGCTCGGTCGTGAGCTGCACCTCGCCCTCCTTTATTATCTTTTTCGCGACGACGGAAATGTCGTTCGTTCCGAACGTCTTGTTGACGATGACCCCGCCGGGGCGCGTGCCCTTGTGAACGTCCTCGAAAACCTCCGGCACGGCAAGCAGCAAATCAACGGGCACGTCCTTTCCCTGCCTTACCTCGAGCGCCAGGACCGGGTCGACGAGTATCTCGAACTTCTGGCCGCCCTTCAGAATCTTAGCAATGACCGCTTTCTCGACAGAAACCATTTTTCTCTTCCCTCATTGTACCAACTTTGCAGGCGTATTTTGTAACTGTGCCTTGTTTGCAGTTCCGTGTGTATTCGGGTTATCGTGACGCGTGACTTTTGATTTACGTTTTGGCTCTTCTGAAGTCCGTGTGGGAGCTTATCTTACAGGTACTTCTTGACGAACTTCGCGCCTTCCTCGCCGGTGTACTTCTCGTAGCCGTCCTTCGTTATCACGGCGAGCTCTATCTCCACGGGCTTGACGCCCTTCTCGGCGGCCTTGAGCCCCTGTATGGCCATCTTGACCGCGTCCTCCCTTGACAGCTTCTCGTTCCAGCCCTTGCGCAGTATCTTGAGCGCCTCGGCCGAATCCTTGCCTATCGCCTGCGCCTTCCAAGTGTAAAAGGCTGACGAAGGGTCGACTTCGAAGAGCTGCGGGCCCTTCTCGTCGATGCCGCCGACGAGCAGCGCCACGCCGAACGGGCGGACGCCTCCGTACTGGGTGAACATCTGCATGCGGTCGCTGATTTCCTTCACCGCGCCGCTGACGTTCAACGGCTCATCGTACGTCAATTTGTAAACCTGCGCCTTCACGCGGCCCGCGTCAACGAGCACGCGCCCGTCGGCAAGGAAGCCCGAGATGGCCGTTCCGAGGTGGTCGTCTATCTGGTGGACCTTGTCCGAGCCGCTGTTCGGTATGGACAGCTCGGGCAGCGGGCGGACTGCAGCTAATACGACGCCGCCGTCGAAAGTTATGCCGAGTGATATCGTTCCGCGTTTCACCGCCTCGCGCGCATACTCGACCTGGAACAGACGTCCGTCAGGCGAAAACGTCACAATCGCACGGTCATATCCCATGAACTCCGGCATAGCTTCCATCATACCACCTCAAGTAATGTGATAATAAGTTGATTCCTATTGCTAAGGGAAGTTTATAAAGATTGAGGGTTTTCGGCGCTAATAGCCGGCTTTCTTTCTGAGAAGCTCGTAGAGCCTGGCAAGGTCCTCGGGAAGCTCCCCGACCCTTGAGACGTATTTTTTCACGTCCTCGAGCCTGCCGCGCAGGAGCGCCGGGTCGTCCTCGAAAGCCATCGCGCCGTTCAGCAGGTCCCTGATGGCCTCCTCGTACAGCGGCTTGAGCAGTTCCGCCGGGACATTGGCGTTGTCCGATTCGGCCGCCACATCGATGAGGCGGACCGCGGTCGCGTAGTGCCCGTTCCTGAGTTCCTCTACGGCCTCTGCATGCCTGGGGTTTCCGGATTTTTCCAGCTCCTTCCTCAGGCCGTAGGCTTCCTCCTGCTTCATCGCGCGCCTGATTTCCACGCGCGCTCTTGGAGGCTCTTTGGCGGCCGGCTCCGTCGCGTTTCTTTTCCTTTCCGCCGCGCGCCAGCACTTATCGTTCTCATTATAGGACGCGGCAAGTTTCCCGATACTTTCCGTTTTCTTCGCATTTTCGGCCGCGTATACGGATGACTTCCTGCGGCCGCTCTTCAGTTCCTTCAGCTCTTCCAGGAGCTTCTTTTCCGCTTCAGAGGGCCCCGCCGGCGGCTTGTTTTCATCGGGGTCCTTCCAGTTCACGAGCTTCTTCAGCTTGTAGAATTCCGGGGGCAGGGGCCTGTTGTAAATCTTGGAGGTGACGCTGAAGTTGCGCAGCTGTGTGACGGCCGAATCAACGTCCTCCTTACTGTGCTTGTCCGACGATTTGAGGTCGCCTATGAGGTCGCGAGCATGCCTTAATTTTATCTGCCACACCGTTTCCGACCTCTCGTCGTCCTCCTTGGTGGCTTCCGGTTCGTACCGCGACATCCTGGTCATGCGGCCGATGTTTGCCGGCATTTTCACGTCCCCGACGACCTTCCTGACGTCCTCGTATTCGGGCGGCAGTTCGATGCCGAAAAGCGAGGCGTATTCATTGGCGTATTCCAGCGCCTGCTTTGCCGACGGCCTGTCATGGTATTCGTTCAGGATTTCCTTCGCATCGCCTATGCATTCCCTGATGTATTCCAGCGCGTCCTTTTTCCAGCCGTTCTTCCAATCGCCTTCTTCCGGATATTCGGAAGGGAGCTGGCTTTTTGTGACAGTGAATATGGATTTTGCGGTCTTCAGGCTGCTGTCTATCTCGGAGGCGGACGTTCCCCCTTTCTTCGTGTTCATCATGCCGCGGCGGACCATCTTTTTGGCGGAAACGACCATCTCGTTGCCGCTGTTTTTGACGGATTTTGCCTTTTCTTCCTCAATGATTTTCTCGTCGGATTCGTTCTGGTCAGGCGCAAGCCCGTACACGAACTTCTTAGTTTCATCGTATTTCGACGGTACGTCCATTTCCGTCTTCTTGATGCGGTATTCCATATCCGACAGCAGGTTTTTTGCGGAAATCCTGTCGGACGCGGCATTTTCCCTTATCGCGTCCAAAGCGCGGTCGATGTACAGGGCGTTTATTTCCTTTGACAGGTCCTTCGCATCGGCCCTGACCGAAGCGGAGATTTCCGACGCTATGGAAATCGAGAGGGCCGCCTTCTCATAGTCCCCCTGTTCAAAATATTCCTTGGCCTTTCCGAGGCCGTAGCACTTGTGCTTTTTCTCCAGCTCTTCAAGCATTTTTATTATTTCTTCCTTTTCCATATGATCAACACACGGTTTCAATCGGCTTCCTGCTGTAGAGCGGCCTGCGCAGGAGCTTGTTGCGGACCTTGAGCTCGCGCGCCGCACGGCCGTATTCCGTTGCGCCCGGCTCCAAATCCTTCAGCTGCTCTATGAGATAGTTCCTGTGCCCCACGAAGGCCTTCATGTAGTCTGCGTCGGCCTTCTTCAGGGAAGAGGCGTCGAACTTGAGCGGGGAAGGAAGGTATTTTTCGACATTGATGCGCACGGTCCCGAGCGCGTCCGTGGCGGCGGTCTTTTCCAGCACCTTGTTCTCGTTGACATAATCCTGGACGAACTGCCCCATCTCCCAGCGGCCGTTCAGAACATCGTAGGAATTGGCGTTCGGTATGAAGTCGCGGATGAAGTCCATCTTGTCGGTCCAGTGGTCCCAGAGGCGCCAGTTGCACAACGTAACAACAGTGGGCTTCCAGTTGACTATCTTTGTGGCGTGACCCTGCGCCTCGCCTTCCGGGTCGTCGGGAACGTAATAAAGGTCCACCGCTTCGCCGTCATAGCCGCTCAGCACGAGCAGGGCGTTGGCGACCGTGCGGTGCTCCTCGCAATCGACTGTCCTGTCCTTGAGCGCTACGTCGAACGGCATTTCCTCCTCCTCGGGCAGCCGGTCGGCCGCGTAGGTCAGCCACTTCATCATGAAGGCATCGGCCTTGCGGGGCGTCCACTCTATGTCGATAAGTTTTTTGCGGAATATCGCGAAATCGGCATTGTCAGTCTTTGGGTCAATCCCGTCGTATTCGTTCACAAGGCCGCGGACGTCGGAAAAAGAGACGTAATAGAGCAGTTCGTCGCAAATGGTGTTCCCGTAATTGTTGAGCCTGGATGAGGCCGTGGCCGTTGGCATTGAAAACTGAAGATTTTGAAAGGATTTAAAGTAATCACTATGTGGTCAGAAATATAATATACGGCCGCTACGCCTCGCCGGCCAGCTCGGCCTCGCCGAAGTACTTCATCTTCGCGGCGCTTATTGTCCCCGATATGCCGACGACCTTTATGGTAACGGGCGCGTCGCCTATCCTGTTGACGAGCGCCAGGGCCGCCCGCACGTGCTCCACGGAGGTGTGGCCGCAGCGTATGAGGCCCATTTTGCTCTTCTCGTCATAGACGTTCTTTACCAACCACACTTCGGCCTGCGCGGTGCCCAGCTCGCCCAGAAGGTTCAGGATGGAATGCCAGATGGCGCGGGCTATGTCGGTAGGCGGGATGTTCTCCTTGCAGAGCACCTGGAAGGCCATGTAGCGGCGCCTTTCGCGCAGGGTGGGGCTCAGCGTCCTGGGCTGGTCAGCCAACTCAATTCACCTCTTGCCTTCGGCAAGGAAACTCCAATTCGCCTTGAAAGGCTTTCATATCATTCACCAATCTCCTCTTTCGGCTTGGCAGGCTCCGCGTCCACCACTTCAACGCCTTCGGCGGTTATCCTGTCAAGCAATTTCCGCCTGTTGATGTCGATTATGCGGAGCGGAATATCAGATACGGTGGCGAACGCCTTGGACAAATCAAGCCCGAGTATGTCCGCTATGGAAATGAGCTCGCGCGGGTCGCGCAAATCGTCGGCCGCCTGCGCGCCCGAGGCTATCACGATTGGCACGTTCAGCGCCCCGCACAGCATGATGTTCGTGGCCATGTTCGCCAGGATGAGGGAGCGCTGCCTGCGGTAGCTGAAAAGCACCTCCCTGAAATTGAGCTCGATGGCGACGGCATTGTCGCGCGCGGCATTGAGGCAGACCTCGTCAAGGCCGCCGTCCATGCGGCCCAGCGACGGGTGGCACAGCAAATCCACCTTGGACGTCTCGCAGGCGGCGCGGTTTATCTGGTAGTTGCCGCCCGCTACTGCCACAACCGCCACTTTCTCGCGCAGCCTCTCGACCAGGTGCTTCATCTCGTTCGGATTGGCGGCCGCTATCTTCACGCCCTGGATGACGTCTATGCCCACAATCTTTTTGGCGGCATCGATAGCCTCCTTGGCGGCCAGGAACTTTTCCGGGCCCGCCCAAACGTCTGAAACGACAATCGCGTCAAAGCCGAGCTCCTCGGCGCGCTTTGCGAGCTCCTCAGCGGTAGAACTGCCCGTAGAAACCTTGCTCTGCACGTCCATATCAACGAATTTCATGCGAATCACAGGGTTCTTTCTTTCCCCGGCCGTGCGGCGACGAGGTCGGAAAGCCTATATAAAAGATGGCTCGGCAAACGTTTTAAAAGCGCCAGTAAGAGTAAGGCGATTGACGATTAGTAATATCTGATATCGAAATTGGCGGACCACTCGCTAAGTTGAGCGCTAAAGAAAGCGAGTCCATTTTTACAACGGCTAATAGCTGATATCTACCGTTTCTCTGGATTGTTCCTTCGCTCATAGCCCTTGCCTGAGCCGCGCAGCATGCGGTGGCTCTTTGCCGCGCTTGTCAGGCCGCGGAACGTCCTTCCCCTGTTCTTCGGGTCGCAGATCCAGTTGATTTTCTGATCGTTTTTTATCGCGGGATGGTCGGGGTCGACCAGAATCACCTCGTACCACTTCTGGCGGCCGTCTTCCGCGACGTAATAGCTGTTGAGCACTTCCATGTTCGGGTGCGCCTTCGCGACGCGCATTTCGGCGATGTGCTGGAGATTGAGCTTCGGCGTAATGGACGTCATGGCGTAGTTGCCGGGCTTCCTGCCGCCCGCGGGCCTCTCCCGCTTGTTCGCGCCCTTGCCTATCTTGATGCGCGCTATCATGTAGCCCTGCTTGGCCTTGTAGCCGAGCGAATGAGCGCGGTCAAGGCGGGTCGGGTATTCCGCACGGATTATCGTGGGTTCGGTGCGCCACTGGATTAGACGCTCCTTAAGAATATCATTCATGGCTTCAGACTGCCACGCCTGCTGCAAATATTTGTACATTCCCATAGGACTCACACCGAGCCTTTGCTCTTCGAGTTATCCTAATAAGCTAAGACAAGGTTTATAAAGATATTTCGGCGCTGTGCCAAGGACCATTGATGTTGGTGCGTCCTTGGGCACGCATGCATTCATTGGATCGTTGCCAATACTGCGGAATGCATGCAGTGCAATCCAAATAAATACAGGCGACGCGATTAGATTTTAGGATGATACAGTGCTGAAGATTTTGCTCGGAGCGATTGTCGTGATACTGGGGCTGTGGCTGCTTCTGCCGCTCGGCACGGGGTTCTATTACCAGGGCACCGCCTGGGAGGACTTCAAGATAGTCCTGTGGGGCCTTGTCCCGCCGATACTGGTCTTCGTGGGCTGCCTCACCATCTGGATAGAGTCCGAAGACAGGAAAGGAAAATGAATATCTGAATTTCTGGATTGAGCCGGCGACTACTCGCTTCCTGTTCGGCGTTCAAATAATAATTCTCCAGTAACATATTTCTATTAATTTCTCCGATGCACATACTTCGCTTATGCAATCGTCGGATTCTTCCATGTGCGTGCACTGCAAGGGCGCGAAGATGCTGTGCGGCAAGGAGCGCTGCCCGATAATGGCGAAAGTGTACGCGCGCCAAGCCGTCCTGCCGTCTATAAGCAAGCTGGAGATGGACGGCTCCTCGCCGCCGGGCGTTTTCATAGGCAGGTTCGGCTGGCCGAAGGTTCACATCGGACCATTACTTCCGCCGTTCCACGGGGACACCATGCAGCTTGACACGCCCGAGATGTGGCAGGGCAAGACCATAGACGACATCATGAACATGCGCTTCTCGCTCGTACGCGGCAAGTCCCTCGCAAGCGTGAAGGACGCGGGGCTCATAGACACGGGCAACAGCGTCAAGAACGAGCGGCTGATCACGGCAACGAGGGAACTGGCGCTGGCGGAAAACCCGTCGGACGTTGACGTGCTCTTTTCCAAAAGGCCGTACGGCATGAGCCTTGGCGGCGACATCCAGCCCTTCGGACCATCTGCTCCCTTGCTCAACATGAATTCGGGGAACCTACGAACTGAACGTCACGTGGACAAGGCCTACTCGGATACCGACCTCAAGGCCAAGGACGCCGTGCTCGAGCTGTACGACAAGGGCGTGATGGTGTCAAAGATACAAAAGGCCTTCTCGGTGGGCGCTTTCGGGCTGGGAAAAAGAAGAGTGTTCGTTCCGACGCGCTGGTCGATAACGGCCGTCGACGACACGATAGGCAAGGCGCTGCGCGAAAACACAAAGACGTATCCTCTCATAAACGAGTTCCGCGTTTACGAGCACGAACAGCTGGACAACAGATGGCAGATACTGCTGATGCCACGCGAATGGTGCTACGAGCTGATAGAAGCGTGGTACCCGAAGACCATCTGGAACCCGACCGGAACGAAAGTTGAGATAATGAGCTCGCACGAGTTCTACGAGGGGCGCAAGACCTATGCGGAGATAGGCGGCTGCTACTACGCCGCCCGGCTGGCCGTCAACGAGCTGCTCAACAAGGAGCGTCGTCAGGCCGGAGCCGTCATTTTGCGTGAGGCGCACGCGGGCTACATAATGCCGGTCGGCGTCTGGAACGTGCGCGAGGCGGTCCGCGCGGCGCTGAAGAACAAGCCGTTGGCGTTCAAGACGCTGAAGGAGGCGTTCGGCCACATCACGAAGAAGTTCGACATACCGCTCAAGACGTGGATAGAGACCAGCGCGGTCCTTAAGGACGAGCTACGCCAGAGAAAGCTAAAGGATTTTATTAGGGCATGCTAATAGTCCGCATGGAAGAACAGGCTAAAGAGCTAAAGAGGAGCGAAGAGATAGCCGTCAGGGACGGTGCGGCAGTGTCGGTAAGGGACAACCTTCTTTCCAATTTCATGACTCCGCTCGCGCTCTTCCTCGGCGCGGGCGTAGAGATTATCGGCCTGCTTACGGCCATACCGCAGCTTGCCGGGGCGCTGTTCGCGCCGTTCGCGGGAAAAATCATAGAATGCTCGAAGGCGAGGAAGGACGTCTGCCTGAAGGCGCTCGTGCTGTCCCATCTTATATGGATACCGGTCGCGCTGCTCCCGCTGCTGCTTCCGCAGGGCGGGCTCTGGATACTGATGCTCGTGCTGATATTGTCCCAACTCGCGAGGAGCATGGGAAGCACGGCCTGGACTGCGTGGATGGCCGACATCATCCCGAAGGAGACGTTCGGCAGGTTCTTCGGCAAAAGGAACACCGCGGCGGGCGTCGCCGCCTTCCTGTCGCTGATACTGGGCGGCTGGGTGCTCGGCGCGCTCGGCCCCGCGAACGGGTTCGCGGCGCTGTTCGCGACGGCGGTGATGTTCGGGCTGATTTCCTGCTCGTTGCTCAGCAAGATACCCGACACGGAGCAGAAGGGCTGCAAGCCGCAGTTCTCCTTCAAGCTCGACCTCGGGGGGATGTTCAAGGACAACCCGAACCTGAAGAACTTCACGCTGATGGCATTGTTCTTCAATTTTGCCGTTTACTTCGCCTCGCCGTTCTTCGCCGTCTACATGCTGCGCGAGCTTAACGTGGGCTATGAATGGTACGCCCTGATGATCGCACTGGAGGCGCTGGTGACGATAATAACGCTGCCCTACTGGGGAAAGCTGGCGGACCGCTACGGCGACAGGCCGCTCATGGCAATCTGCGGAATGCTGATATCATTTTATCCACTACTTTGGCTTTTCATAAAAACTCCCTGGCAGATAATACCCGCGGCGATACTTTCGGGCTTTGCCTGGGCGGGTTCCGACCTCACGACCTTCAACTACATGATAGACGTGACGCATCCCGAGCACAGGCCCGCGCACATCTCCAATTTCAAGTCCATCAGCGCGCTGGGGATAGTGGCGGGGCCGATAGTCGGCGGATTGCTGGGGGATTATTTCAAGAACACCACGCTGCTCTGGTTTTCGGGACTTCAGATAGTATTCCTGCTCGCCTTCGTGCTGCGCAGCTCCTCCATACTTCTGTTTGTCCACCGCCTGAAGGAGGCAAGGGTCAAGAAACATTATCACATACGCAAGTTGTTCTGGAAGGTCATCGCTATCTATCCGATACGCGGCATAGTGCACGATTTCAGCGTGGCGCTGCACCTGATGAGCACCATGGAAAAGGGCGTGACAAGCAAGGAACGGATGCTTGTGAAGGAGCTCAAGGCGGACTGAGCGCCCTGGAGACCAGTTTCCTGGTGTTCGCGTAGCCGATATTTTTCAACGCTTCTTTTCGGGAGAACCAGCCGACGCCCTTCACCTCGGCGTCCTGAGCCTTTACCTTCGCGACGCGGGTTTCCATGAGGTAGAAAGTAACCGTCTTGAATCCCTTCCGTTTCTTCAACGGATACCTGATGCTCCCGATCTTCCTCAATATCCTTAGGCTCTTCAGCGGCAGGCCGGTTTCCTCGGAAACTTCGCGCAGCGCGGCCTTGTCAGGTGTCTCGCCCTGCTCAAGATGGCCCTTCGGCAGCGCCCATTTCTTTTTCAGGTCCAATATCAGAAGAAAATTTCCCGTACGGCTGTTCCAGACAAGCCCGCCAGCGCTAACTTCACGCTTCATAAAATCATTTTCTTCCCCTATTTTATATACTAAAAACATCTAATAGTCTCAGGTGGTTGCTGATGAAAAATATCAAAGAGTTCTCTATTGCACTGGGAATAGTAATAGTTTTGATTGCCGCAATAATGCTCCTTAATCCGACGGGGTACATAATATCGGGCGGAGCAGGTGGTACAGGATTTGGCGGAGGAACAAGCGGCGGAAAGACACTGAACATTGGCAACGCCGTGTTGTGCAGCAATTACGACAAGGACAAGGACGGATATTACGCGCTGGTGCAAGGGCAACCATCATGCCTTCCGCTTGATTGCAATGACAACGACCCGAAAATAAATACTGGCGTACCGGAAATCGCAGGCGACAAAATCGACAACGACTGCGACGGACTTGTTGATGAAACTGAACCGCGATTTTTTACTACTTCGGTTTCAGTAGCGGATGCAAAGGGAGTTGTCCAAGCATACAAAGCAACACCGGAATACAAAGCAATCGGTGATGCATTCAAACAGAGTCCGTGGATATATTATACTTCGGCTTCTGATGCAGTATGCAAGCATTATGACGGAAAGGGCGCAGTATATGCCCAATATCTGTTGCGAATAGATTATTTCAAAACGCTTTCAGATTGTCAGAAAGATACAAGTCCTGTCGAGGTAGATAGAGTGTATCAGCCGTGGAATTCCGACCAAGACATTACGGATTACACTGCTGGATGCCAAGATCGCACTTACGATAACGGGGCCACGACCGGAATGAAGGAAGGCGTTTCTAAGATTGATTCCAGCATATACATTACCTGCTGGCGCTAGGATTTTTCCCTTTTTACGGTTTTAGAGAATTAGCGTGAGCTGCAATAAAGAATTCACAGCCAGAACGGCTCCACCGTTTCCAGCCTGCCTTCGGCGAAATCCAGGCGCAATCTGCTATACATCGTTTTCTTTATTTCCTTGTAGCCCTGCCTGTCGTGCCTGCGAAGGGCCCTGTACTTTTTCTCCACGTAAAGGTCAAGCTCCTCCTTCGGGAGCTGGAGCATGAGCAGGCCCAGCGGAACATATTGCTTTTCCGCCATTATTGAAACGTCCACGGTCACTTTTCCGATTTCCCGCACGAGCTTCCTCTTGTTGTGGACGTAAAATATCCTTTCCCCGCTTATGGGCGACTTTTCGCACTCCTTGCAGAACGGCACGAGGCTTTCTATGCTCCTGGAAAGCTTCCGCAGGTCCTTGCGGCTGTCCTTCCCTTCCGGTGCGAGGAGCCTGATGTCGATGTCGTTGTGGCCGACGGGCGCCGTATCGGAGACCAGCGAGCCGCCCAAGGCGAATTTTCCGTATTCGACCAGCGACCGCATCAGCCCCGCATGCACGCGCGCGATGCCAATGAGCTCGTCCCTGTTCTTGTTCCTGTAATCGGGCATGGATATCATTGGAAAGAAAAGGTTAAATCTATTTCGCCGCACTGACGATTTCAATCACGTCGCGGTGCTTGAGCGGGTGCTCCTTGCCCAATCTCATTTTCGTGCGTATGTCGATGGCAAAGAGGAAGTTCTTCGCGAAGTCCTGGTGTATCTTTGCGGCGAAGTCGATTGCTGTTGAGCCCGGGGGGAGCAGGAAGCAGTCGGGCATGACGCGGCCTTCCCTATCTGTCATTTTTCCCGTTCCGCCCGGGAATATTGCCATGTACTTGAGGAACTGAAAGACTGCCGTGTCGAGCGTTTCCTGGACGCCTGTGGAGCCGCACTTCTTCAAAACGCTTTTCCTGATGTACTCCAACGCCGCTTTTTGCTTCTCATTCAAAGCCTCGGGCTTGAGCAGCTTGAAATCACCGTCGCCGGGCGTGTAATCGATGAGGCCCTTCTTTGCGGCCTCCTTAAGGGCTATTTCGGAGTCGCCCGAGCAGGGGACCATGACGTAATGCGGGAACTCCTTCTTCAAACGCTCGTAATTTTCAAACGCGCCCGGCAAATCAATCTTGTTGCACGCTATGAGTATGGGTTTCGTCGCCCTGCGCAAATCTACGGCCAGTTTTTTCAGCTGCTCATCCGTCCAAGTGTGCGGCTTGGTTCTGTCGAGATTGTGCTTCGTTATCGCTTCGGTTACCATCGGTTCGGTCACGCGGAACGCCGACAGTTGCTTCGCCAGCGCGTCCTCTATTTTTGTCCGCGTAGCCTCTATCTGGCGGGCGAACTTTTCCCAGCCCTTCTTCAATATTCCGAGATACCAGAGGTCCAGCTCCTCCTCCAGGAACCTTACGTCATTGGCGGGGTCGTAGCCGGTCGTTGCTTCGCCCTTCTCGTCGATGGTTCCCGAAGCGTCCACAATATGAATCAAAACGTCAGCCCTGTTCAGGTCGTTTAGGAACTGGTTGCCCAGCCCTTTCCCTTCGTGCGCGCCCGGAACCAGTCCGGCGACGTCCATGAGTTCCACCGGAACGAAACGCGTGCCGTTCTTGCAGTAGCCCAAACGCGGGTTGCATTGCAGATTGAATTCCCTGTCAACGCACTTCACGCGGACAAAGCCGACGCCGTGGTTTGGCTTTATCGTGGTGAAGGGATAGGACGCTATCGCAACGTCTATGGACGTGGCGGCCTTGAAGAACGTGCTCTTTCCCGAGGAGGGCTTGCCTACGATACCTACGAGCATTTGCTCAATCCCCCAAGTGCGCTCCGCGCACTTGCACTAACGGCGCCTCCCGAACTTGAACAGGGTGTAGATAATCTCGAAGAGAACTATGGCGAGTATCCCGATATTTACCGAAAGAAATATCATGTCTCCTGTCAGCCACGAATACGCCAGCAGGCAGGCGTTGCCGAACGCATAAACCGCGGCGAAGCGCAGGTCAACCAGTTTCTTGTGGTTTTTCACGGACTCGAACGTCTCGAACAGCCACGCCCCAAGTATCAGCAGGCCGCCCATTATCCCGAATTCCATTATCATTTCATCACCAAGCAATCGCAGCTTTATATTGATTTTCGCCATTATAATATGTATGCAAGCTCCCGTGTGCGAGGTCTGCCTCAATTCTGACATCCTTTGCGGCGGCTGCTCCGCGAAGCTGGCGGAAGGCAAGCTGACGCAGGCCGAAATAGACGTCTCGCGTTTCATCCACAAACTTAGCGACAAGGTCAAGAGCCTCCAGGACGCAAAGCTGCTCAAGGTCGTTGACGCGGACGTGATGATACTCGTTGCGGGCAAGGGCGACGCCGCAAAGCTCGTAGGGAAGGGCGGGGCGATAGTGAAGGCGCTGGCCAAGAAGTATGAAAAATCGATAAAGGTCCTCGAGGAGAAGGAGTTCAAGCCCTTCATGATGGAGCTCATGCAGCCGCTCGCCGCGTCGGGCTTCAACACGGTCTATACGCCGGGCGGCGAGGTGTACAGGATACGCGTTCCCACAGTCCAGAAGCAGAAGCAGCACGTCTCCGAGGCCACGCTGGTAGGCATAGCGCAGAGCCTTTTCGGCAAGAAGATCGAACTGGTCTTTGAAGACTAGTACGGGGTCGCATAGTCGTCGAGCTGCAGCTGGTTCAATTCGGCCTTTTCGGGTTCGTCAACCATCAAAGGGACCTCCAACCGGGAGACGACATACCTTCTCATGTAAGGCACGTACTTTCCCAGCTCAAGCTTGCCCGTTCCGGCCACGAGACCAGGTTCGCTTTCGAGCTCCTTCTTCCTGGCGATAAGTTCGTCGACGCACCTCCTCTGTTTGTGCTGGTACGCAAGGAACTCCAGCTTCGAGGCGGTCTCCGCCTTCAGCAGGGAGTTGAGGTTCAATCTGGAGTACGGCTTCAGCACGGATTCCAGCGCCTCCCCGAACCTGCGCGCAAACGTGTTGAGCTTAGGGCAGGCAAGGAACTCGACCGCTTTCCTGACCAGCCGTTTATCCTCTTCGCGGCCGCTGTCGTACCACCCCTGGCGGGGTTCTGACAGGCGTTCCATCGCCTTCTTCAGGTTCTCCTGAGCGTCCTTCAGCGTGCCGTTGAAGGAGACCGGAAGGTAACCGTGGCAGCGCCCGAACCACAGGTCACGTTTGCTGATATTTTCCGGCTCCGATACGCAGGCCGCGTCCTTGATTCCGACCGCTTCCATGTCGTAATTTCCGATGTCGTCGGGCACGGACATGTCGAATTCAATCCGGCTGGAATGGTTCAGGAAGAACACGGGCCAGTCGCCGGTCTCGCGCTCATAGTCCCTGCCATATTCCTCTATCCGTTCCAGAAGGCCGCGCGAATAGGCGGTTATCGGATACTCCTCAAGCTGCCTGAGCTTGGACAGCTTTGTTCCAAGTTCCCATTCGCCGTAATTTTCAAGGAACGCGCTCCCACTGAACGACTCGACGGCCTTTCGGCGCCGCTTGCAGTCCTTCACCCTTGACACGCGCTTTCCCCCGATACGGCGCGGGAGAGCCACGCACACGGAGTTGAATTCGCCCGTGCCGCCCTGAGAATCCGGTATGGGCTCCAGAAGAGTGCCGTAGCCGCGCTTCCGAAAGGACTCTTCTATGTCGGAGGAACGCGTCTGGTTCACGATGAGCTCGCTGACGCCTGCGCCGTCGCCGTTTATCAGGTACATTTCCGCGCCCGGCTTTAGCACGCGCTCAAGCTCTTTCACGACGGGCCACGGTTTGGGAAGATACTGCCAGACGCTTATCAGGGTCGCGGAGTCGAAGGTGTGCTTTTCGAAGGGCAGTTTCTTTCCCTTCGCGATGCCGTCCAGGTCGAAGAGGTGCTTTCGCTCCTTCGGAGCAAGATTGTAATCAAGGCAGACCTTCGAGACGTCGACGACGTCCGAATCGGGGTAGGAAAGATACCAGCCGCCGCCCACTTCAAGGTTGCGGCCGTGCAGCCGCTGCAAGAGGAAATATTCTATGTGCTGCTTAATCTTCTCGTCGAAATAGGTCCACTGGTATCCGCCGTGCTTGTCCCAGAACTGACGTATGGTCCGCGTCTTTCCGTTGCCCAGCCCGTCCTGCTCAAAATAGGTTCGCATGCCGATATGGAAGAACGCCAAACTTTAAATCGGCATATCGAACCCTTTTAAATTCCAGCGCCGAACCAAAGGTATGCGCGTAGCCGTTATTGATACCGACCTGTGCAAGCCCGAGAAGTGCAGCCTTGAGTGCACGGACGTGTGCCCGATAAACAGGGCGGACAAGAAGTGCGTTTTCCTTAGCGAGCGCGTTCCGAACGTGCAGAAGTCCACGATAGACGAAAGCCTCTGCATAGACTGCGGGCTCTGCGTCAAGGCGTGCCCGTTCAAGGCCATCTCGATTGTCAACACGCCCGAACAATTAAAGGAGAGCCCGATACACCGCTTCGGGCGCAATCTCTTCACGCTGTTTCGCCTGCCGTTCCCGCTTAAGGGAGAAACTGTTGGCTTATTGGGGCCGAACGGCGTCGGAAAGACAACCGCACTCAAAATCCTCAGCGGCGAAATAAAGCCCAACCTTGGTACCGAAAAAACGGCGGAAGTGCGCGAGATGATAAGGATGTTCAGGGGGACCGAGCTCCAAGCGTATCTGGAGCTTCTGGAGAAAGGGAACGTCAAGACGGTCATAAAGCCGCAGCACGTGGACATACTTTCGGAAGTAAAGGGAACGGTGGCGGAGGTCTTGGCCAAGCACGACGAGCGCGGCAAGATGCTCGATATTGTAAGGAAACTGCAGCTGGAAAAGGTGCTTGACCGCAAGATGAACCAGCTTTCCGGCGGCGAACTCCAGCGCGTGGCCATCGCCTTGGCCGCCAACCGCAAGGCCGACTTTTATTTCATAGACGAACCGTCCTCCTATCTTGACGTCTATCAGCGGCTGCAGGCGGCGAAACTCATCAGGGAGCTGGCAAAGACGGCGGCCGTAATCGTCGTGGAACACGATTTGGCGACGCTGGACTTTCTGGCGGACCGGATACACGTCCTTTACGGCGCGCCGGGCGCCTACGGAATAGTTTCGAAGCCGTACAGCACGCGAGTCGGGATAAACGCGTTCCTGGACGGCTACCTCAGGGAGGACAACATGCGCATACGCAAGGAAAAGATAGACTTCTCGTCAAGCAAGCTGGCGACCTCCGCAAAGGCGGAAGTGTACCTGGAGTGGGGCGAGATATCGAAGAAGCTGGGCAACTTCTCGCTGATAATTTTCCCCGGTTACGTAAGGAAAGGGGAAATACTGGGAATGTTCGGAAGCAACGCGCTGGGCAAAACGACCTTTGCGAAGATACTTGCAGGGGAGTTGAAGCCCGACAGCGGGAAAATCAGCGAGACATCAAAGATATCCTACAAGCCGCAGTACATAGCGTCCAACTTCAGCGGAACGGTCTTTGAGCTGCTTTCAACGGCAACAAAGAACGTCTATGCGGAAGATTACAAGGCCGAGATACTGCGGCCGCTCGAGGTGGAACGGCTGCTTGAACGCTCGGTCAACAAACTGTCGGGCGGCGAACTCCAAAGGGTGGCAATTGCGGTGTGCCTGAGCAAGGAAGCCGATCTCTATCTTCTGGACGAGCCGAGCGCCTACCTGGACTCCGAGCAGCGCCTCGAAGCGGCCCGCATGATACGGAAGTTCTGCGAGCTGCGCGGGTGCTCCGCAATGGTAATCGACCACGACCTGCTGTTCCTCAGTTACTTGGCGGACAGGGCCATGGTCTTTTCGGGCGAACCTTCAATTACGGGCAACGCCACAACGACAAGCCTTCAGGACGGTTTCAACGCCTTCCTGAAAGAGGTGGACGTCACGTTCCGCAAGGACCCGCAGACAGGGCGGCCGCGCGCCAATTCACCGGGTTCGCAGAAGGAGATGGAACAAAAAGCTGCAGGTAAATACTTCTACGCGGAGTAAATATGTGTTGTGACGCCGGGGAGACGGACTCGCTTTCTTTAGCCGTTGACAAGCAGAGGTTCAGTTTCAAGCCCCTTCCAGCCGCGTATTTCCTCCGATATCCAAAGGCATAAATCCTTTAACGCCAAATACTGCGCATGCCAAAATCGGAATTCAAAGCGCCGGACACGCCAATCATTGACGTCGTCGTTCTAGTGACGGACAGGGAAAGCCCGAGGTACGGTCAGCTGGGAAAAATCAGGGGATACGACTGGACGGAATACGGAATTTATGACGTCGAGTTCAAGGACGGCAAACGGGAGCAGTATCCCGACGGCATAGACACCAAAAGCAAAACATTGGACGGGGAAAAGGTCCATAAGAGCGAGCCCTGCCCGATGAAGCAGTTCTACAAAGGAAACGACAGTGAAAAGGAGAAGGAATGGAGGGACTGCGGCAAGTCAATAAACGACCTGAAAGCAACATATCTTGAGATGGACCTCGGCAGCATACGCAGGCTGAGGGGCGAATACAGGGAGCTCTTCGGCGAAGACCTGCCCTAGTGGCCGGCGCTGGCGTAATTCTTGAGTCCGTGCGACCAGACGGCGTAGGCTATCACGAAACTGATGACGGCCACGAACGGCGTGGCGTAAGCGTACACTAGCCACTGGCCGTTGCCGAAGAAATATTGCGCAGGGTAGAAGGAAATGAAGCCGAACGGAACCACGTAAGTCAGTATCCAGACGAGCGCCGCATTGTAGATGTTTATCGGGTACTCCACGAAGCGTATGGTGTTCCAGAACAGGTCCGAAAGGGAGCGCCCGCTTGTGGTCCAGAAGGACGTGGCCGCCATCAGGATGTTTATTGAGAACAGTATCACTATCGAGCTGGCCGAGAAGAGCGCCATCGCGGCGACGTTCTGCGCGGTCCAGGCCACGCCTATCCTGGGTACGGAATAGGCGAGAAGCAGCACGCCCGCAATGAAGTCGCCGAAGCCGTCGTCGTCCAGCCGCCTTATCACGAGCAGGACGAGCGTGTTGATGGGCCTGAGCATGTTCCTGTCAAGGTCGCCCTGCCTGACCTGGCGGTCCATCTCCCACACGGTGCAGCCCGACAAAAAGGCGTGCCACACGCCGAATGTGAAGACCTCGAAGCCGAACATGAATATCAGCTGGTCGAACGTCCAGCCGTTGAGCGTGGGTATCTGCTGGAAGAGCACCCAGAAGAACGCCACCGTCACCACGTTCGTAAGGAACATGGCGAATATGCCTATCATGAAATCGACGCGGTACTCCGCCCACGACTGGACGTTCAATTTCAGGAACTCCGCATAGACGCGCAAGTAATATTTCAGCCGCTTCAACATGTCAGCCACCCTGCACCACCACGTGCTTTACGGTGGCCTTCCACACGAAATACGTTGCCGCAAAAAGCATCCCCAGCCAGCCGAGCTGGACGGCCAGCGCGCCCCAAGCGGCGGCTCCGGAGAGCGTGCCCATGTAAATGGTGAGCGGCAGGTAGAACACGGCCTGGAACGGCAAGAACGAAAAGACGTGCTGCATCCAGAGCGGGAATAGCGAGAGCGGCATCAGGGCACCGGACACGACTTCGCTTATCATCTGGCGGGAGAGGCGCAGGCCCCAGATGTTGCCGGTGGTCCAGAAGGCGCAGAGCGCGGTCAAAAAGGCGAGGAAATAATTTATCATGTAGCCGAAGGCGGCGCTAACGAAAAAGAGAGGCGTGACGGGGCCGGTTATTCCCAGGAAAAAGAACGCGAAAATTATGAACGGAAGCTTGCTCGTCATCCAGATTATCATCCCGCCCGTGTCGGACACGAACTGAAAAATAGGATAACTGACGGGCTTTATCAGGGTGCCGGCCACGGCGCCCGTCTTGACATCTTCTTCGATGCGGCTTTCGGTGTCAAGATAGGTCCACGAGCGGATAACGACGGCTATGGCGGTGTAGGTTATCATCGCGGCGAAGGTGTAGCCGCCCAACGTGGGCGTCGGTGACGACGAATATACTGCCGCCCAGACGAACCACAGCACCGCTATCGAAAGCATGGGCGTGATTATGCCCGTGACGAAATTGAACCTGTACTGCAGCTGAGCCTTGAAACAGTTCTCCACCACGGCAAGGCAGGCCCTCAGCCTCATCTTATACCCTCGCGGTAGATTTTCCTGATGGTGTCCTCTATGGACGGCTCCTCGGTCGCTATGTCAGCGACCTTGTAGTGCTTGAGCAGGTGGCTTATCACGACGGCAACGTTCGTTTTCCTCACGTTGATGTTGATGACGGCGCGGTCGCCCTCGCGGCTGACAAGCTTGGCCCCCGCGGGCAGAGCTATTTTTCTCGGGCTCGGCTCCTTGAAGTCCACGATGAGCGCGCGCTGGCCGGCCGCGATGTTCCTTATCTTTGCGGTCAGGCCGTCGTAGATTATCCCGCCCTTGTCTATGATTATCATGCGCGGGCAGAGCTCCTCTATGTCGCCCATGTCATGAGTCGTAAGGATGATTGTCGTCCCCTTCTTGTTCTGCTCCTTCAGGAACTGGCGTATCCTGAACTTGCCCTCCACGTCCAAACCGATCGTCGGCTCGTCAAGGAACACGACCTTGGGATTGTGCAGCAGCGAGGCCGCCAAATCGCAGCGCATGCGCTCCCCTAATGATAACTTTCTGACCGGCTGGTGCAGGTACTTGTCCAGGCCCAATACTTCGGTAAAGCGCTTCATGTTCTCCCGATAAGTTTTTTCGGGTATGCCGTAGATGTGCTTGAGCAAATCAAAAGTATCCTTCACGGGCAGGTCCCACCAGAGCTGGGTCCGCTGGCCGAACACCACGCCGATATATTGAGCGTAGTCCTGCCGCTGCTCGTACGGTACGTAGCCAAGAACGGTAGCTTTTCCCGCGGACGGAGTTAGTATTCCCGTAAGTACCTTGATCAAAGTTGATTTTCCGGCGCCGTTCGGGCCTATCATTCCGACGAACTCACCCTCCTTGACCTCGAAGGAAACGTTGTTCAGCGCCTTTTTCACGATATAGTCGCGGCTGAACAAAGTGGACAGGCTGGACCTCAGCCCCGCCTTCTTCTTCAGCGTCTTGAATTCCTTCTTCACGTTCTTTACTTCGATCACATTTTCCATTTACTCGCCCCTTACAGTTCAATTTTCGGGTGTCCGATTTATAAGCGTGCCGACCCAATTTTCATCATGGCCCTGGTCTGCAGGTACTGCGGCGGCAGCAACGTGCAGTTCACGCGACCGATGTCCTCCCTTAAAGAAGGGCAGGTGTCGGTGGTGTGCATGGACTGCGGCGCGGAATTTTAGAATCGGGTCTGGCAAAATCTCCAATGTTCAACTACTCATGAACATATCCAGACACCTATGAATACTGCGCGTCCGACCCTATTTATTGCTTTGCATGAACAGCCGAGCAGCGCTCGGCAAGACCGCTAATGGCGTTTCGCGCTTATTTTATTGCGCCTGATTTTCTCAGGCAGCAGCTTTACGACCGCATAGCCGACCCCGAGCCCGAACAGCGCTCCCGCCAGGACGTCGAGCGGATAGTGCTCGCCCATGTACACGCGCGAGAACGCCACGACAACGGCAAGAGAGTAGAAGCACCACCTGTATTTCGGATAGGCCTGTGCAAGAAGGAAAGCAAAAAGAAAGGCGTTGGTCGCGTGGCCCGACGGGAAGGAGCCCAGCGCCTCTTTTTCAAGGACGTGCACGCCCGACAGCACGTCAAAGGGCCGCGGACGCGCTATGATTGCCTTGAGGACGTACACCAGCAAATTCGCGGATACAAGCCCCAGGACAAGCCGCCGGCCGAGCGGCCTCCTGTAATACAATATGATAAGGCTCACGGGAATCCAGAGCCAGACCGAACCGAGGTAATTCACGAGCGGCACAAGGACGTCAAGCACAGGATTTGACAGCGTCTGGTTTATCCAGAGGAAAAGCGCGGTATCCAGCGCCAGCAGCTGCGCAAGCATAGCATTTTTAGGGAAGGCCGCTATTTAATCGTATGCAATACCGCGGTTTCGAGATAAAGGTTCCCTATAGCGTGTACGAGCCGCGAGAAGATACGGACCTTTTGGCGGACGCTGCCGAAAAAATATCGAATAAGGACGTACTCGAAGTCGGCTGCGGGTCGGGGATAATCTCGCTCATACTTGCAAAGAACGGGAACAGCGTAACTTCGGTGGACATAGACCAAAAGGCAGTTGACGCCACGATAGAGAACGCGATGAACAACCAGCTCCACGTTAACGTCGTGCAGTCCGACCTGTTCCAGCGCGTGCACGGCAAGTTTGACTATATCCTCTTCAACTTCCCGTACCTGCCCGAAAAGATAACCGACGAGAACAGAGCGTGGGCGGCGGGCGAGGACATAGACGTGATAAGGCGGTTCGCGGCGGGAGCGAAGAACCACATCACGCCAAACGGCAAGCTGCTCTTTGTGATAAGCTCCCTGACCAGCCTCGAGAAGGTGCTCAAGATATTCCAGATGCACGGGCACAAATGCAAGGTACTCGCCGAGAAGAAGATACCCTGGGAGACGCTGTACCTCATTGAGGCAATTATATAAACGGGCTCCCGAAAATACTCCCTATGAAACGGCTGCTGGTTGCGGTAATATTAGCAGTTCTTATTGCGGTACCGACGCTCGCCGCGGCAAAGAGCGTCGTTTACGTCACCCATCAGGCCTGCACGGGGCGGGACTGCAGCTGCCTTGCGGGCGAGGACCTGCTGTTCTGCACGAACCTGACCAAGATAGGGTACAAGGTGATGATAGACACGGAGGGCGACGTCAAGGACAACAGCGCGACCTGGAAGACGGACTACGCCAAGGCGGACCTCATATTCCTCGGGGACGTGAGCGACGCGGTCGTCCTAACTACGCAGAGCCAGCCGAGCTTCTGCAACAACGTAAAAGCGTCGGGCAAGAAGGTGTTCGCAACGTTTGGGAACGCCTACGTGAACCGCACCACGAACAGGGTCGGCTGCGCGTTTTCCATACCGCTTGTGGTGTATCCGAAGGACGACAACATCTGCTCGGACACCAGCATCAAGGTCACGGAGTCCAACTACATCACCAAGGGCTTCGATCTGGACAGCCTGATAAACGTCTATACGGATGCCAAGCCGATGAAGGTGAACCTGGGCGAGGCCACGGCGAGCGTGCACTGCGAGCACCTGTACCAGGAGCAGACGGGCTTTTACTCCGTCATCAAGACGTCGGACGCGGGGACGTTCTGGGGCCTTGACACGCCGTCGGTGTTCACAAGCGACGCCTGGCTGCTCTTCAAGCGGGCGGTGCTTTATACGACCGGGGACGACGAATGGAACGTCAGCTTCTTCACGATACCCAATACCGTGAGCAACGGCAAATCCTTCATGCTAATAGCGAACGTCAGCAACCTGGCCGGCCCCGTAAAGGAAGGGCAGGTCAATGCCGTGTTCGGCAACGCAGTCATCGGAACGCTGACGTACAACAACGAGACGGGCTACTGGGAGAACAGGGACCTCTCGATAAGTTCGGACGGTTTGCTTAACATAACGGCCGAGGAGGGCTCGGCGCAGCAGGCGATGCAGGCGGGCACGTTGGAGCCAAAGCTGGTATCCGGGCCGTACATACCGGGCAGGACCTACAGCGCGAAGGCAAACATCTTCAACAAGGGCCTGCCCGCGACCGCGGACGTGAAGTACAAAGTCTGGGACAGCAATATCAAGCTCCTCGGGGAGGGCAGCATGAAAAACATCGGGGGCACTTACTACGCGGACATGAGCTTCAGCGACGTCGGGAACCTCATATTCGAGGTGACGGCGCGCAATGACACGCTCTCGGGCGGGTACTTCAAGATACTAAGGCCGCAGAACGCGACCTTCGGCTATTCCGTCTCGCCGAGCGACTGGGTGATAACGGCGACGAAGCCCGGCTCGGACACCATGACGTTCACCATAACGCCCGATAACGACGTGACGGGCCTCACAGTGGACAAGGCAGGGATGCTGGCGAACCAGATGTCCTTCGACACCACGGGAATGAAAAGCGACATACCCGCGGGGAACAGCACGTCCTTTACGGCGAAACTGGACTGGTCGGGCCTGGGCGAGGGGCAGCGGACAAGCGAGCTGCTGATAGACAGCGACCAATTTTCAACGGCCGTTCCGATAACGTTCGCCTACTACAAGCTTACCGGCGACTGGCTTGAAGCGGAGCCGAAAGTCGCCCACCTGGCCGCGCCGAAGGGCAAGAACGCCGTGCAAACGATAACGCTGAAGAACACCGCCAACCTGCCGACCTCGGACATAAAGGTGACGGGCTCCAACGGGCTGGCGGGCGCGGTCGCGTTCACTTCCGTTCCCTACTACATAAACGCCAGCAGCCAGGCAACCGCGGAGCTTACCTTTTACACGACGGGCAAGAAGGAAGGGACCTACAGCGGAACCGTAACGATAACGAGCTCGCTGGGCACGGCGGACATAGCGACCGACCTCACGGTGACGCCCGATCTGTCGGGGCTGATAAGCACGGCCCAGGACGACTGGCAGAACGAGATAGCAAGGCTCACGGAAGGCGGGGCGCAGCTGAGCTCTTCCGCGCAGCAGGAATCGGACCAGCTGAACGCCACGCTTACCGCGGCGCAGACGGCGCTGGCGGCGGAAGATTATGCGACGGCCAACAGCGATTATCAGGAGGCGCTGACCTCCCTCAGCGCGCTGAAGATGGAGCAGAAGTCGTCGGGCACGAACTGGCTGGTCATCATTCTTGTCCTGATGGTGCTGGGCGCGGCAGGATATTTCGGCTGGAACTTTTACAAGAAAAAGAAGGAAACTGCCCCGGAGAAGGAAGCGCCCAAGGCCGAGGACCAGTACCGCACAGAGTATTATTAATCGTAGAAATTTTTTAGGACGAATTTTTCCGCGGCCCCGTAGCCTCCATCGACATACAAGGCGCCGACGAACGCTTCAACAACGTCCTCGGTGTGCCGGCCGTGCGGCCAGTTCTTCGAGAACGTGAACAAATCATACAGTTCATTCACGCGCATGGCGCTCCTCAAATAATTGTTCGTAGCCCGCCTCTCCGCGCAGTCATGGATGTCTTCAGCAGTGCAACCGGGATGCAGGCGGTAATACTGTCCGGTCACAGCCAGCCTGTACGCCCTGTCGCCGAGCAGTTCGAGAACTCTGAAATTCCTAGCATTATCCTGAGTTGGAAGCGGGACAAGCGCGGCAACAAGAAGCTCCCTGTTTTCGAACTCGTAGCCTATCTTCTGCTGGAGGGCTTCCATCGCGGCCATGGCGGTGACCTGCCGCCTGAACGAGAGCTCCTTTGCCATGCAAAGAATAACGGGGAAAAGGATTTATGCTAGCAGATCTTCTTCTCGACGCAGTTGCTGCCAAGAAGCAGCTGCCTGCACACCGCGCTCATCGAATCGGGCGCCACCAACGGACATATCGTTTTGTTCTCGCCGGGCGTGTGGAAGGTCGAACCGCCGCCCATGAGCGAGCTGACGACCCTTATGTAATTTCCGCAAGTGTAGACGGCCGCGACGTTCTCGCCGCTGCAATAGCCCTGCGCAAGCTCCTCCAGCGTCGCCTGGTCGCAGTAATCCTCCCAGATCCTGATGCACCGGTTGCTCGCCTCGCACCAGGAATAGCCCGCGTCCGAATAGCAGCCGTGGCTGTCCTGGTCCCCGCCTATTTTTTGCGGCTGCACCAGAAGCAGCGCGGCGAACAGCACGGCGACAATCGCAATCGCGATAAGGGGCTCGTTTTCCATGGAGCCAATTTGCGTGCGCCTATTTAAAAAGCTCGCCCCCATTTTTCCCTATGCCAGTAAACGCGACGCCCGAATATGCCGTCGCACACCGCCATTACCTCGAAGCCACGACAAAGGACGATAGGATAGCCGCCCTGGAGGAAATGATAAAGCAGGCGCCCAAGCACAAGGGGGCCGCCAACCTCCTCATGCAGCTGAAGCAAAGGCTGGCGAAGTTCAAGAGCCAGAAGGAGGCGAAGTCCGGGCGCGGTTCGTTCTCGATGCCCAAGGAAGGCGACGCGCAGGTCGCAATGGTGGGCTTCTCCCAGAGCGGAAAGTCAACACTCCTTAGCAAACTGACCAACGCGAAGCCAGAAATAGCGGACCGGCAGTTCACAACGACCGTTCCGCAGGTCGGAGTGGCCGAGTGGAAAGGCGTCAAACTGCAGCTCATAGAACTGCCGTCAACGTTTCTTCCCGTTTACATGAACGTGGCGCAGAACGCGGACGCCGTGCTCTATGTCTACGACGGCACGAAAGACCTGAAGGAGCAGGCGCGGCAATTCAAGGAGCTGCGCCAAAGATTCCACTTGGAGGCCATGCCGAGCATAAACACGCTGGGAAAACAGGAACCCAACGTCGATTCGTTGTTCCAGAAGGTGTGGGACAAGCTCGGACTCGTACGCATCTACACCAAGGAGCCCGGAAAGGAAGCCGAACAACGGGCGTTGGTCCTGGAAGCAGGAGCAACAGTGGAGGAAGCCGCATCCGATGTTCACAAGGAATTCGTCAAGTTCTTCAAGTACGCGCGCGTGTGGGGAAAGTCCATAAAGCACGGCGGCGAACGCGTCGGCCTTAACCACATTTTAGAGGACGGGGACATTCTCGAGATACACGCGTGAAAAACCGGCGGCAGCACCCCGTCCAGATGCTGTGCGCTTTATATGTCCCCAGCCCCATACATATAATATAGACGCCGTTACGACCGTTTACAGCAGCATAAAGGTCCTGAATAGTGCCGAAATAACAGAATAAGAAGGCAGGACGGCGCTGAACACCGCACAGAAGGCGGTGGCAATGAGGAAACAGCATCGGCTTCTATAGGGGGAAACAGGAGAAGCCGTGCCGGTTGCGGCAGGAAAGTCGTATTAGTGAGCCTGCCAATCAGTACCTCAGGCAGCAACAAAGGCAAACAATCAGCAAACCACCTGCAGTCAGAATAGTTTCCAGAACGGGCGCCAAGCCACAAGGTGGAACGGGCGCCTGTTCCGGGGTACCGCGCTTAAATTTCTTGCGTTTCTATCCATTGGCATGCCAGACGACAAGCCTAACAAATACGAGGTGCTGAAGGACCTGCTGAACATAGGCGGCGCGCAGACCAAGGCGCTGTACTACCTCAAGTACGCAGAGGACCCCGAGAAGATGGACTACGACAACATAGACGACTTCATAATGCATAATGAATCCAGGCCCGCGCCCGCGGAACTGGTGGCGGAAGCGGCCTCGCTGAGCGCGGACGAGGCGATAACCGCGCTCGAGGACTGCCTCAAGCGCGACCTGGTCTGCAGGAAACCGATGAACGAGGAAGGGCAGGAAAAGGGGCAGGACGGCTACTATCTCAGCGAGGAGCAGAGCAGGAAGCTGACGAGGGCGGAATACATGGCCAAGGAATCGACGCAGATGCGGCTGTGGGGAAGCAAGCAAACGGGTAGCTATTTATGATCAAAAAATACGAGGCGTTCAGGGAAACGTTCAACCTCAACAAGAACGATGTAAAGGCGCTGCTTTACCTCCAGTACGGGGAGCATTTCATGAAAATCGCCTATGATGACGTGGGAGACATGGCGACGGCGGCGCACCACGACTGGAGCCGCCCCGCTACTGTAAAGGAAGTGGCCGAAGGCACGGGTGCCTCCGAGGAGGCGGCAAAGGACGCGCTGTACAGGTGCTTCAAGCGCAACCTCACGGCAAGGAAGCTGGTCGCGAACGGCAGCACTGCCGGGCGCAGGAAATTCGCCTATTATCTCGGAGTCAGGCAGGAGGAGGCCCTGCAGAAGATGGGCTGCACGGCAAAATACCTGACAGAGTTCTACCTCAGGATGAGCGAACCGATTCGCTGATTCTTATGCCCAACAAGTACGAGGCCTTCAACTGCCTGTTCCGCCTGGGAAAATGCGAGACCAAGGCGCTGCTCTATCTAAGGTACGACGAGGACCCTGAAAAAATGGACTTAAACGACATATACGACAGGCCAATTCCTGCGCACGACAAGTCCAGACCGGTCCAGCCGCTGGACATCGCAAAGGCAACAAACTGCAGCGAGACCGGCATGTACATCGCGCTCAAGGACTGCTTCTTCCACGGCCTGGTGAGCAGGTGCAGCGTGGGGCAGGCCAGCCGCGGGCACAGGCTGCTGGTGGGCTACTTCCTGGAATACAAGCAGAACAGGCTGCTGAGGAGCATGGAGGACCTGACCGCGGAATTCTACAGGGTCAGGACGCAGTGAGACTGCCTTAATAACCCTTTCACCGCCTGCAGAATCTATATATGCCTTCAAGACACTATTAGGAGCGGGGTTATGATATGGCAGTATATGAAAGGACAAGGGACGACCAACCCAACAATTGGTTCAAGAACGTGGAATTGGCCAAGGAAAGGGCGTACGGAATGATAAAGAAGGTCGTGGCAATACACCAGACGAATTCTGTTATCGTAGGAAAGGTGACGGGCGCGGAGATAGACAAGCTGTTCAACGCCAACTACCAGTACTGCAAGATAACCATGGAAAAGGCGTTCAGGTTCAACGTAAACGGCACGCTGGAAGCCAAGCTCGGGAACGACGGAGTGTTCTGGGTCAATACTCCGGACCACATAATGACCGTGGACGAACTGTCCAGACGTTTTCCGAAGGTCTACATGGAAATCCTGCCGAACATCAAAAAGAACGTGTGGTAGTTATGGCTACTCTCAACGCCCGTTTCGAGAAGGAAGCCGACCCGACCATCTGCCCGCGCTGCAAGCACGACCTCATTGTAATTGACGGCAACCTCGTGAAGTGGCTCACCTGCACGAGCTGCAGCTGGAAGAAGCTGGCAGGCAAGCCCGAGAAGGTAATCAACATCGTACCCATGAGGGAGACTCCGAAAGGAGCCGCAGCGGGGCCTCAGAAACTCCGCGTTTCTTTCGACCGCGACTAGTTTTAAATACATAATAACCGAATTACCGTCATGAACCGGGAGCTGGCCATTGCCGTAGCAATCGTTCTGGTAATAGGGGTAATTTCCTATTCCGCAGACCTGTCGGGCTCCGCGACGGGCTTCGCGGTCTCGCAATCAAAAAGCGGGTCCTACAACAATAAACTTACAATCAACTTCGACAAGGAATACTCGCCCGTGAACAAGATTTCCGTTGAAACAACGCTGGGCGGAGAGTGGTGCAGCGGCAAGGCAATGGTCCGTTTCTATGACGCGGCCGGAAAGGAGGTGGCATCCGTGACAATGCCGTCAAAGGGCGCGCACAGCACTGCCAAAAAATCAATAGACGTCTCCGACCTCAATGTCAAAAAGGCGGTCGCAGACGCGGACGGCTGCAGTTACCTCGACAAGGCAAAGGCCACGCTCGAGTTTTCGCGGCCGTTCATGACGCACATCACTCCGAAAATATTCCCGTCGCAGTCCGCCGTTCTGGCCGGCCAGGCGTCAATCCTGAATGCTCAGGGGAACGAATGGGCGCTCAAAACAGTTACAATAAAAGTTGACGGCGCCGTGAAAAAAACATGTGCCAATATCGGCGTATGCGCGTACTCGTTCACAGAAACGGACGCTGACATAGGAAAAACAAGGACCTATACGATAGACGCTGCCGATGCGAACGGCAAGAGCGGCACATACGCGGGAAGCTACAAGGTCTACGGCAAGGTGAACCTGAAGAAAACCGCCACTAAACAGGGCGCCGGCGGCGGGATGGAAAGCATTACATTGGATTTCACCAACCCGTACAACGTCGGATTCATAGAAGTAAAAGTCAAGCCCGGCGGAGGCCTGCTGGGAGGGGGCTGCACGGTGAAACCATCCGTGACCGCATACGATGTCAGCGGCACGCTGGTACAGACATTTAATTTCAAAAGCAGCGAAGATGTTAACGGCGGAAACATATTTACCTATTGGGCAATCCTGCCGACCTCGAACAGGATATCAAAAATCGTATTCAAAGTCGACGAAGAAAAGGCGAGCGGTTGCGGCCCCGTCACTCGCGTGGACAGCGCGGAAGCCACGCTGTACTATTCTGGGATAGAGTAACAGTTCTTAGCCAGTTTCGACCGGGATTAGTTTTTTACACGACGGCGCAGAAATTCTCGTCTTTCTTCCTTTTACGGGGACTGACTTCCGAGACCTTGAACATGCTGTTCGACCCGGATTCCAATCTTCCGGCAAGCCTTACGAAAGGGTCCTTTTTGAAGCACATGCCGCTTGCATCGCCAACAAAACTGTCAAAGAAGGAATAGGCGGTGGTGTTCTGGCCGCGGTAGACGGCGACGTAATCAATGCCGGACTTTTTCGCGTAGTCCCTAAGAACGTTGGTGATAGCGTTCACCACGCCGCGCCTTTCGCCGAACGTTTCCGCGCTCTTCGATTCCAGGCTGTCCACTATGAGGACCTTCTTCCTTTTCCATTGCCTGACCTTTGTTATGGCGATGGCGCTCTTCTTTCCGAGGTCGAACTTCAGCATCTGGAGCGTGGGGTCGGCCATGTAGCCGAAAATGCTGTTGGGCTCGTTCTCGTCGGATATGAACTCGCAGCAGCCGTAGTCCCTCGTGTACGGCATGTTTTCAATCGTCTTGGGAATCAGGCCGCAGCGGAGAACGTGCGGATGGCCGCCGCCATTGGAGGAAAGCGCGTTCGATATCCCTTCGGCCTTTTTCGCGATATCGCCGGACAGGTTGTGCCCGGCAAGGTCCTTCAGCACGGTTGCAAGCTCCTGATGCGTGTAGCAGGGCTTGAGCGAGCTGCGCAGCTCTTCGGTCGCCTGCTCGCAGCGGGCCCTATAGCCCGCCAAGGCCGCCCTGGCTTCACGGTCCTTTCCGCAGCTCTTCCGCAACGCCCGCCTGGCGGCCTTTGCGGCGCGCACTTCCGAAGCGGGCATTTCCGCCCTGAAGGCCGCCCTTCCGCCCAATATATCCGAAATTATTCCGAGCCCGAGCTTGTAGGCCGCACCGTGGGCCTCCTCTTCGGAGGGGGAAGATTCCACGTAACCCTTTATCGGGACGGAGCTTGAGTATTCCAGGTACGCGGCCTTGAGCCTGCATCCTTTAGACCTCAGAAGCTTCTTCTGCGCCGCCTTTGCCGTTCTCCCTGTGCGGTGCTCGGAGATGAAGCGGTCGATATCGCCCGCGTTAGAGGAGGAGAAATCGTTGTAGAGCGCCACCATTTCGGGACTTGCAATGAGGCGGGCGGACTTCGCCGAGCACTCGAGGTTCTCCCGTATCCTGCTTACTATTATTTTTTTAATGTTCCTGAGGTTCTTCAGCCTCTCCCGGGCGGTGGAGCCGTCAAAAACTTTTATCTTCAGATCGCCTGCAAGCCTGACAGCCCCGGGGTCGTAGCACCTGTCCAGCTCCTTCCTGAGCCTCTCCAGTTCGGACTTAAGCTCGCCGACGCCGTTAATTTCATCCTTGTCAAGGCCGAGCGTGCGGAACGTTTCCAAATGTTTCGGGTGCTTTTCGAAGAACGACACGACGTTCTTCCAGCGGCCCCTGTAACGCACGCCGTGATCGCGGGTCTTTGTGAGCACGGCGAGGGAACCGTCCGTGCGGCCGCCGATGTCCAGTTTGCGCGCTATCACCGCGCACCTTTCGGAATACGCGCCGGCGCAGTCATACATCGTGCCGCCGGAAAAGGTGTCGGCAATCACATATGAGTCCTTCGCGTTCGTGAGGCAGCTGCCCCCGCCATAGTGGACGTCGCCCCTTATCACGCATTTCTCGGCATCGTCCATGATCTTGTTGGCCCTGACGTCGCCCTCCACGACGCACTCTTCGGCGCTTTCCATCACGTTGCTGGCATTGATATTCCCCTTTATTATGCTGCTTTTCGCGTAGCACATCACGTCGTTCGCCTTCACGTCCCCCACGACAACGCAGAATTTCGATTCGTGCAGCAGGTCCGTGCTGAACACGTCGCCCTTTATTGCGGAATGCTCCGAGCTCATGAGCGCATGAAAGCAGGTCACCTCGCCTTCCACGTAGGTGCGGTCGCAGTCGCGGAGCACGTCGCCGCGGGTGTTCACGTCGCCCGTTATCCTGCAGCGCCTGGAATTCAGCAGCACGTCGGAATGCGCCTTAACGTCGCCCTTCACAACACAGTCCTTCGCATCGTGCATGAGGTCGTAGATTTTCAGGCGGCCCTCGACGTAGCAGTGCGCGGACTCGAACAGCGTGTCCGCGGCCTTCACGTCGCCCTTCAGGCGGCAGTTCCTGGCTCCCATGAGAAGGTCCTTAGAGGTGCTCTCGTCCCCCCTATAGGACACGTTTTTCGCCCCGTCATAGCAAAGCGCCCTGCGGGCCTCCTCATTGGACGTCCAGCGCGCGTATTTCATGCCAAAATTTACTACCGAAAAGGATTTAAGCCCTGCTTTGGGGCGGTTTGTAATTCTTAAATAGCCCCAAGGCAATTCTATAAAGGGTTGACTCAAAGTGTTGGAGAACTATTCTTTGGACGTGCAGAAGGCGCTCAAGAAAGTGGCTGCCAATGTGGGTGACAGAATAAGGATAACTGGCGGCGGCAACTTCCACGAAGGGCTGCTTATGCCAAGGACAGAACTTGGCGACCGCGACTGCATCGTGCTAAAACTTGAGAGTGGCTACAACATCGGAATACGGCTCGTCAAGGGAATAGCAGTGGAGAAGGTCCCGATGAAGGACCACCTCAAGGCGGAAGCCGCCTTCGAGCTGGGAAAAGAGCACGTGGCGGACCAGAAGTTCGATTCCACGAAACCTGCCATTTCTCTTGTGTCAACGGGCGGGACGATCGTCAGCAAGGTCGAATACAGGACAGGCGGCGTCGTGGCTCTTGAATCGCCAAACGAACTCCTAGCTAATATCCCCGAACTCCATACCTTTTGCAACATACCCGAGATAACCGTACCGTTCACTAAGATGAGCGAGGACATCGTACCAGGAGATTGGCAAAAGCTGGCAACCGCAGTAGCGAAGGAAGCGAACAGCAAGCACGGAGTAATGATACTGCACGGCACGGACACGATGCACTATACGGCTGCGGCCTTATCGTTCATGCTCAAGGGACTCACCAAACCTGTGATAATAACAGGCGCGCAACGCTCCTCGGACAGGGGCAGCTCGGACGCTTTCCTGAACATACTCTGCGCGGCGCGGGCGGCGTTATCGGACATGAGCGGTGTTTTCATCTGCATGCACGGAACGCCCAATGATGACTATTGCCTTCTGATACGCGGAACAAAGGCACGGAAGATGCACACGAGCCGCAGGGATGCTTTCAGGCCGATAAACGACACTCCGATTGCAAAAATATGGCCCAACGGCAAGATTGAGATGCTGAGCCAAGACTGCGGCCACCGCTTTGACCACGGCAAGTGTTCTGCCGATATCAAGTTCGAAAGCAAGGTCGGTATCCTGAAGACGTATCCGGGCGCGGACCCAAGTCTCCTCGATTGGATGGTCGGGAAAGGCTACAAGGGAATAGTCATAGAAGGGACGGGATTGGGCCACGTGCCGACGGAATCGGAGAACTCGTGGATAGCGTCAATAAAGAAGGCCGTGAAGAAAGGCGTCGCCATCGTCATAGCGTCGCAAACAATCTACGGCCGCGTCAACCCCAACGTGTACAAGCACCTAAGGATTCTCTTCCACGAGGCGGGCGCAATATCCGCGGCCGACATGACAGCCGAAACGGCGTACGTCAAACTCGGCTGCATGCTTCCGCACGCCAAGGATTTGCACGAGCTGCGCAAGCTGATGCACACGAACGTCGCGGGCGAAATCAATGAGCGTTTGACGGACGACGAGTTCCTGATTTAATATGGGTTGTGAGATTGATGAAACGAAACTTGGCTAAGAAGCAGCTTACCGGTGGACGCCTGGCTAGCGGGAGTGCCGTCAACAAGAAGCCCAGTGAGGTATTGGCCTCGGCGTACGTCAAGCTCGTGGCGCTTGAGTTTGTCCTGAGCGCGGTATTTTTCACTATCGGGCACGTCATCGGGAACATGTATTTGCGCGGCGTGGGGGTCGGCCTGCTGATTGCCTGGGCATCGGGCGCCATAGCCTATTTTGTTGCGAAGAGGAAGGCCGGTTCAGGTTAATATGATGGTGAAATTGATGAAAACTAAACTGGCCGGGAAGCAGCTTACTAGTGAGCGGAGAACAGACAGGGAGTCGTTCACAGAGAAATGGAAGATAATTGTAGGTTGATAATATGGTATTCGAGAACTTCGTGGACCTGCTCATCATTGTCACAACGGTCACGGGCACGGCCATGTCGTGCGCCAACTTCCTGCAGGCGCACAAGATATGGAAAAGGAAGTGCGCGGACGACGTTTCAGTGCAGCTGTTCGAGGTGCTTTTTGCCGGCGCGGCAATATGGCTGCTTTACGGCCTCAGCATAAGCAGCTATCCCATAGTAATCGCGAACGCGGTGGGCATGATAGCAACGGGCACGGTTGTGGCGCTGTGCTTCAAGTACAACAAGGTGAAAACAATATGAGCTGTCCCTTCTGCAACTGGAAAGCATTGAAAAGCGAGACGTTCTACGAGACGCAGAACTTCGTCTGCGTTTACAACCTACGCCCAGTATTCCCAGGTCATTCGCTCATAATCCCGAAGCGCCACCTCGAGACAATACTCAAGATGAACGAGGACGAGATAGAAGAGCTGCCGTCCGTTATCAAACTGGCGATGGTCGTCCTGAAGAAGGCCTACAGGGCGGACGGCTTCAACGTGATCGTCCAGGAGGGCTCCGCGGCGGGCGCAAGCATCAAGCACGTCCACTTCCACGTGCTGCCCAGAAAGAAGGGCGACGTGCCGCCGCACATGGAATGGATGCACTACTTCCACCAGCACGAGCTCAAGCGGAAGGCGCTGGACTGGAAAGAGATGGCGAAGGAAGTCAGGAAGATAAAGAAACTGCTACCGTGATAACATGAAAGAAATAATATTATGGTCATTGAGAATACTGACAATTTTAGTTGCAATACCTCTGGTATTATCTGTACTTCAGTATGTTACATACTGTCAACAACCTACAATTTTTCAATTGTTTTCACAAAACACATCATATCAAAATTTCACCGATGTAATGCAAAAAGTGATGTGTAACCCTATCGAAATTATGTTATTAAAAATACTTGCTTTATTTGGCGGATTAGTTATCGCTATGGTGCTTGTTAATAAATATTTGAGGTAATAACATGCCAACAGACTATGAACAGCTAGGCTTCAAGTGCGGAGTAGAAATCCATAACCGCATAGCCACGCAGCACAAGCTATTTTGTTCCTGCGTACCACATTTCTCCATTGAAAAGCCGTCTGCCGTTCTAAGAAGGAAGCTGCGAGCAGTGGCGGGAGAACTTGGAGCAAAGGACCGCGCAGCCGTTTTCGAGTACTTGCGCGACAGAACGTTCCTGTACGAAAGCTATCCCAAGGAAACGTGCCTTGTTGAAGAGGACGAGGAGCCGCCGCATCCCGTCAACAGGGAAGCGTTCGAGGTGGCGCTGCAGATCTCCAAGATGCTGCGGGCACAGATACCGGACGAGATTCACTTCATGCGCAAAACCGTAATTGATGGTTCGAACACAGGCGGATTCCAGCGGACGGCAATTGTGGGCATGAACGGCGTGCTCCAAACGTCGAAGGGACCAGTCAGAATCACAAACATCTCGCTTGAGGAAGAGAGCGCCGGCATTGTTGAGAAGACGGCTGGAACAGGCGACATTACTTACCGATTAGACCGCCTCGGAATCCCCTTGATTGAGATAGGAACGGCTCCTGATATCAAAGACCCTGAACATGCACGCGAGGTGGCGGAGAAGCTGGGAATGTTCGTGCGCTCCACAGGCAAGAGCCAAAGAGGACTTGGCGTAACAAGGCAGGATGTTAATGTTTCAATCCGCGATGGAGCCCGTGTAGAAATCAAAGGGGTGCAGGACCTCGACAGCATACCCAAGCTCATAGAGGGCGAAATCCTAAGGCAAATCGGATTAATCACAAGCAAGGAGACGCCCGTCCCAGAGACTCGGGTGGCGCAGCCTGACGGGACAACCAAGTTCACGAGGCCGTTGCCGGGCGGGGAGCGAATGTATCCGGAAACCGATATTCCGACCATCGTTGTTACGCAAGCCATGCTTTCAGCCATCAAGGTGCCTGAAACTTGGGACCAGAAGCTCGAAAAGCTCAAGATTATTATGCCCGCTGACCTGGCTGAACAGATACTGAAGAGCGAATACCTACCTGTCTTTGAGAAATATGGCAGAACAATTGACGCTACTCTTGTTGCCACTACCCTAACAAGCACGGTGAAGGACCTGAAGCGGAAGGGCCTGAACACCGATAAGCTGAGCGAGCGCCACTTCGAGCAGGCTTTCGAGGCCGTGAAAGGCGGGAAAGCCTCCAAGGAAGCGATACCCGTCATGCTTGAACGCTGGTGCGAGCTGCCTGATCTGCCCGTTGAGCAGATGGGAATACAGGCCATCGATGAGGGGACGCTGAGACAGATTGTCAGAGACATCTTTGAGAAGTATCCCCAACTCGTTAGAGATAAGAGGACGGGAGCCATCATGGGCGAGGTCATGAAGGAAGCAAGGGGCCGTTGCGACGGCGGGATAATCGCGAAAGTCGTCAAGGAGATGTTGGGGTAAAGATGAGTAATCCATTAGATGAAAATACAATGAAAGGCACAATAGGAGAACTTTTAGTTTTACTTCGCTTTCTGTTTTATAATGTTCAAGCATGTTTTCCATTGAAAGATAGCGGGAATGATTTAATTGCTATTTATGGTGATTCGAAGAAGACTATTCAAGTTAAGACTGATACATGGAGCGTTCCAAATACAGAAAAAATCTATAATATTTTAGCATTAGTTAAATTATCTGGAAAAAAATTAGATGAAGCAAAAATTTATTTGCTTTCAAAAGAAGAAGCCGAGAATCAAAAAAGAAACATCAGAGCCGGAGCACTTTCAGATGAATTTTTAATATCGAGTGCAAGAATAGATCTTCTTTTTAGTTGTTAGTTTAAAATATTTTATTCATAACTTAAACATCATTGTTATTTCTCTTACACGAGATTCTATTAGCTTCCTGTCTGAAGAATCTAATACTACGCAATGCGCCGTAGCATTTCTTGAGGGTAAAACTCTTTCGAATGTTGCAATAAATTTGTTTTTATCATTTTCATTTAATCTAGGTAAGATATCTTTCCAATTCATTTTGGAAATAATAATTTTTAATAAATGCCCTAATGTTGCGTAATCCAAATCATCCTTTCTTTTTTTATGAGCATAATAAGGTTCTTTTTTTGCACGTTCTATATCGTTTCGTATATCTACATCTATTCTTTTTGTTAACCAATCCTTTTCATTTTTAAAAACAGAACGAAGGAAATCCCTAATAGTATTTTCCAAACAAAAAATTGCGCGATAAGATTCCATCATTTCTGTAGCTTCTTTGAAATACGATAAAGGCTTTAATGGATTTATAAATTTTATACCACTTTTAGCGAAGCCTTTATTAGGGTTTAGAGAAGAAGTGAATTTAACTTTGGCCATGCGATATAGATCGATGCCTTTGATTTCTTTTGTTTTTATCCATTTTCCTTCCTTTTTTTCTACATAACCAAATTTTTTTGCTCTGCTAAGAACAGCACTAACAGTCGTATGATGAATACCCACAATTTTTTCTATCTCATGATTATTCCTTTTTTTAGCTGCGTTTAAAATATCAATAGCTTTCTTATGCATCGATAGTAATGCCTGAAGATTTGAAGTTAATTCTTCAGCATTAGAACTCATTTAAACAACCTTCCTATAACTTTTTCCGTCTTTTACTAGAAGGCCTTCTGCTTCCCATTTTTGCCATAAGCTGGATATTTTTCCAGCAGAAAATCCAGATTTTTTTACGATATCTTTAACAGTTATACTTTTAACTCCTGTTAAATCATAAACAACTTTTTCTTTAGTGGCTAATTTAGTTAATTTTTCTGAAATCCTTTGTTTTACCAAAAATTCCATCATTTCTCTTATTTTTTTAATATCTTCAGTCATTTTAATTCATCTTTCTTTTTTTTATTTCGGAAAGTCTTACGCTAATTGCATTAGGTGTAGTACCGAGTAAATCGGCTATCTCTTTTGGTCCAAATCCGCTTTTTTGTAGTAAAATTATTTTTTCGGTGCTTGTTGATACAGAAGAACCTAACTGAGATGCAGAAATACGAATCAATTTATCCAGACGTTCTATAATTTCTTTGAATTGCTTGTCTTCCATCATATCAACTTTCTATAGTATTTTTTCTTCCCTATACGCATTTCCTTTACTAAACCATTCTGTTGTAGTTCAGATAAATATTTGCTTACTTTTGGTGTTGATTTTTTCAATTTTGTTGCTATGTCGTTTACTGAAGTCTTCCCGTCACAAAGTTCATATACTCCTTTTCTTATCTTGGAACCTCCGAGGAGTTTCATTTTTGTTTCTTCTATCGCTATTTTCTGGCTAATTTTAAGCAGGTTGACTATTTCTTGTAACCTCTCTTCTATCCGGAACAATGTTTCCTGAGTAATGTTTTTTTCCATAAAACCACCTCGTTACACAGTTACTATAACTGTAGGTAAAGCTTAAATAGGCATTGGGTTCTAGAGTCTTAACCTCAAAGAGGGCGTGCGTACCTCTTTCAATAGTGAATTAGTTCCGCTTTAGCCACTCCTTCATGGCTTCTTCTAGGCACTTAGAAATGCCTTTGAAGGAGCCGGTCTTCTTGTATGCGGCGTCCTTGAAGTCCTTGAGAACGTTTACTTCTATGTATGCGCTTAACATCTTCTTTTTGATGCCGGAACTGGGTCTCGCCATACATGTTCTATAACACAGCAATGTTTATATATTAATTATATAGTTAATATATTTATGGCACCAGTAGACTTAATAGCGCTTACGGAAGATGGAATGTCCTTGATTAAAAACAAGCGGGAAGAAACAATCGGTTCCCAGATGTCCGCAGGAAAGATTGCGGGCCTGAACCAAGTCACCATACACGATTGGGAAACCGGACGATACAGGCCGAACCAAGAAAAGTTCGAGCAATACCTGAATGTCCTCAAACTCAACCCGAACGAATTCGTCCGTAATAAAAAACTGTGTGAAAGCGTGCTGCTTTCGCGCTATCCTAATAAAAGGAAGACCATAAGCACGATTACACCCAAATACGGACCTTTGAATATGGACTATAACGTACTCCTTACCCCGGAAGGCAGAACGCACTTGAAAGAACTACGCATACAAAAGTTCGGCCCCCAAATAAGCGCATCAGATGCCATGAACTTCAACAACGCAACAATATCCAATTGGGAAAGAGGTAAAAGTAGTCCTCCGCTCCAGCGATTTAAAACTTATCTGAAAGCCTTAGGATGCCCTGATGAAACATATTTGCAGAATAAGAAGTATGCGATCATTTCCAAGCAAACAGTCTTGGAGAAATCAAACGCTGCGGCAGCCATACTTTGCAAAAAGGACATATCTCCGCAAAAAGGCCTGACATTGGAGAAGGCTTACATCTTGGGGACCGTCGGTCCCGGAGATGGGTATGTCGGTTACAGGACACTTGAATTGGGCGTATGCGATAAAGAATTTGCGCAGTATTTTGCATATTGCATAAAAAAGGTGTATGGCGTTGATTGCAAAATATTTAAAAGGATAATGCCGATGAAAGGGCATAATCCAAAATATACGGTACGCTTATTCAGAAGAAACGCAGTCGAGGACGTCATGACGTATGCGCAATATTGGAAAGAAGCGACTTGGCAAATGCCTGAAAAAATCAAGAACGGCCGAATGGAAATAAAGACAGCATACCTGAGGGCGATATTTGATTCACAATCATGCGTTGGCGTAAGGAACAGGGAAATAGTGATGTATTTGAGCAACCTGAACGGGCTCAAGGAAATAAAACGGTTGCTTGGTACCATGGGAATTGAAAGCACTGTTTCGGACCATACGAACATACTCAGGATATACGGAAAAGAGAACATAGGGAAATTTTCAGAAAACATAAACTATATCATAAAAAGGAAAAGAAAGTTGCTCAAGATCCTCCTGAAGAGCTACAAACGTTGATGTATAATTTCCCTTCCTGTATCTTCTTGTGATGGTTGAACAGCGTCCTTTCTATATCACGCGCCGAAACCCCGAACTTCGCGGCATGGCGCCTGAGTATCATGAGATAATTGAACCAGTTCTTGAAAGTGAAGTTCTTGCCACAAGACTTGGTCTTCACCTTACCGTAGAGGTAAAGGACCTGCCAGACCCTGATATCTATCACGCCGTAGTTTTTGGGGTCCGTCAGAGTGAGTATGGCCGAAGCGGTCGGTATGGAGACGCCGCTCAGCGAGGTGAGCAGTTCCATCCTCCTCTTTTCATAACCGGTGTAAAATACCCTCTTTGAGACCGATATTATCTTCCACTCCGGGTTCTTGAGGTATTGACGCTTGGGCCGCGGGCTCTTCCACATGCCTATCTGCAGGAACTCCTTTTTCGTGAAATAACCGCGTTCCTTCACGTTGGCTAGGCTGTTAATCAGCCATTGCGTCTTGTGGTCTTCTTTCCTGTATAGGTTCTTTTTCAACAGTTCTTCCAGTGTGGAGCATTCCTTTCTCAGTTTCGTCATGTTCGTCCAGTCTTCCGAGCGGCCTTAAGAAGGGGAGGCGAGTCCAAACGCTTCGCTGTTAGAACTCTTTTCCAGCTACTGCGCCTGTCCGGCGCAGAAGCCTTCCTGTTTCTCGAACCTGGCATTCCACTAACTCCGGGAGGAGTTAGACACTTTCCAAAGTGCAATTAGCGCTTTCCTAATAAGTCTTCTGGAACTAATTCAACTTACGCACGCCGTTGCGTATTTGAGATATTGAGAAACCGTTTGTGGCTTAATCCAATTCGACGAGCGATAAAACTGCTTCTTTTTCAATTCCATTACACAGAAGACCGCTTTTCAAGTGTCTTAAAATCGGGAGGAATTAGAACTAGGGTCTAATTCAACCAGAAATCGAATCTAATTCAACCAAGATTCCGGCTGAATGCTGCCTACTGAGAATGCGTCAGAAGTATCCTCTGATTTTCCCAGCCAGCTCCGCTCTTGTGACTACCTCCCCATACTGCAGATAACGTTTCTTCAGGCGGTGGTCAGAGACAAGAATAAAGTACCTTTCCCCATAGTCCTTTTTCAGCAACGCCGCCTTCTCCTCCATCTTTCCGCGGTTCGTCAGCGTCGCACCCGTTTCGACCTCTATGGCGACCTTCTTTCCGTTCTTGTCCTCGAAGACCACATCCGGCCTTTTGGTCTGGAAAAGCTCCACCTTGTCCTCGAGCTCCCTCTTCTTGTTGAGGTACACATGCCTTTCCGCCAGGAGCTCATTCTTGGACCCCTCGATACCCTCCTTCACCTTTGGCAGCCAGTCCTTGCGGACCTCGGCGTAGACCTTCTTGTCGTAGAGCTTGTTCAGCCTGAGCCTGAGTATGACGTCCTCCTCTATGGCGTGCAGCGGCTTTTCCTCAAGGGCGGCAAGCCCGTCCATCAACTCGTTCTTTACGATCTTGTAGACGCCGCGGTTCTCCTTTATCAGTTCTATGAGCCCGTCCTTGGGCACGCCCTTGTAGCTTTCCGGTATGCCGTCCAGCTTAGTTATCCACTCGACGAACCTTTCGGGCTCCCTGTCGTCGAACATGTCCCTTTTGGTGAGGCTGCAGTACTGGCTGTAGCCGTGGACGTGCTTGCCCACGTCGGTCATGAACAGGCGGCCGTTCCTGAACTCCAGCAGGCCCATGTCCAGGTACTGCCGCAGGCTGTCCTTGAATATCTTGTTGCGATTGAAGCGCAGGCTGTCCGAATGGCCCGTCGGATCGTCGCCGAACATGCGGTATTTGTAAAAGCCGTCCTCCTCTATGACGGTTACGGGCGCCTTCGAGAGCGCCTCGAAAAAGGAGTAATGCTGCCGGTATTCCGTGGAGCTTATGACGTCGGAGAACTCTGAGCACACGCCGCGGCCGTACATCCTGGTCGCCTCGCGCTTCCGCGATATCCTTTTCGCGTCCTCCGTGCCTTCGTTCTCCACGCTTTCGAGCACCTTAATCTGCTCCTCGTCGCCGAGGCCTATGTGCGCCAGCAGGCCGTCCACCACCATCCTCGCTATCGTGACGTCGGAGACGCCCGCCTTCTTCAGGTCGTAGTAGGAGACCATTTTGCCGTTCTTGGTCATTTCCAGGACCTTCTTGTCCTGCTTCGCGGTGCTTCTTCCCATGCCCTTGCTGCTGCGGTCAAAGTAGATTGAGATCTCGTCCAGCATCTCGTCGAAGGCGGTCACGTAGGCCATCCTGTCCACGAGGCTCTCGGGGGAGTAGACCAGCAGCTCGCCTGCGTCCATGCCCTCCTTGAGCTTCCTCTTGAAGTAGTTCTGCCGCGTCCGTATGTGCCAGTCCGTGTTGGCGCGCTTTTCGGCCACGGGAAGGTTCTCTGACATAAATAACTACTATATAGTAAAGGTATATAAGGATGAGTGGGAAGTGGGGGAAGGCTACTTTTCGAGCTTTGAAAGAACGAACTTGAGGAGCTTGGAATTTTTGTTTTCATCGAAGGGGACATTTTCTGCTAAGCCACCTCTTCCGTAAATATGTTTGCCATATTTATCAATCAATTTGTTTGCCTCTTTTAAAAAATCATTAAAATTATTTTTGTCTATAAAAATTAGACCGTTTTTATTTTGCGAACCTTTGTATTTCATATGAATAGAAATTTCTTTACCTTTCACTTTTACAAAAATATTTGATGCATCTATTGCTTCATCACCAGTAATTAAATCGTTTATAGTTGTTAGTATTGAAAACGTAATGCTTTCTTTTTTCATTTCATGGCACCTTCAAATTTTATTAGATCACTTTTAAGACTGTTAACCTTGTTAGTTAACCATGTAATTTCACCATTTGAATATCCATATTTATTTGCATTCTCCAAATCTTGTGAATATGCATTGATTTCTGTTTTTGTTTTATATATATCTAATTCAGATTTCGTCATTGTCGTCGTGGTCGGGTATCCGGCATTGGCGTGGTCCGTGCTGTGCCGAACCTCGTGCATGAGGTCACCGAACCTGGTCTGGTCGCCGTAAGTTAGCTTTTTGTTGTTGATGTCATATATTCCGCGTGCTCTATTTTGGCTCAAGTATTCTGTGTTTTTTACAACCTTTACGCCCCTAGAGTCTAGAATGGTTTCCATGCCTTTCCGCACGTTCGGATGGTCGACTATCTTCCCTTCCGCAACGGCCTTGGACCAACCCGAAGCTCCGTTTCCGATTCCAACTGATGCGACAACTATTGTTCCATCCACTATTCCCTGCTGCACGACTGTTTTACGCGCATCGACGCAGTCATCCGAGGCGCCATTTTCCATGGGGCAGCTCTTATTGACGTTGTTAAGCTCAGGTCCGTACGTTGTGGCGATATAATAAACGGTGCCAGCGGCCGCCGCTGCCCCGACAATCGTGCCTGCGGCGGCAATGGTCGCGGTGCTCACGCCTATTGCGGCCGCGGCTACAGGCATCCATACTGGAGCCGTTACTATTGCACCCACAATTACCGCCGTTACGACTATGCCCATGGCTATTTCCTGCCAATGGTCGATTACGGTTTGTCCCACAAAAGCGGCATCGTTCAAGGTCTTTTTCATAAGTTTTTCATTTGCGCCCAGTATGTCGCCTTTCAATGCCGTTGATACGATGTCAGAATACTGGGCATATTGTTCTTTCGCGCCAAAGTACACAGTTTTCGCCAGCCCTTGCATTGCGCCCGTAAAGCCGTTCCATGTATCGCCCAGGAAATCGCTCTTCTTCACCGGCTGCGGCTGGACGGGTTCAGGTAGTTTGGCCAAAACCGGTGGGCTGAACGTTGCCGTCGCAATGCTCGTGGCGTTCGCGCTCCAAGCAGCGTTGCTCGCGTTCATCAGCTGCTTCTTGCCGTCGTCGGTGAGAATGTCGCTATATTTGCTTGCCAGTAGCGCATACTGGCTGCCCATTTCGGCGTAATTCTTGCTGTTCTGTATCTTGGCTAGGTCAGCTTGGAATTGGTTTGCCTTGTCAGACTGCGCGGCCGAGGCTGCTGCCAATGCGGCGGATTGTTTATCGCCCTTTATTCTTGCCTGGTCCTTGGCGTACCATTCGGCGTACCTCTGCTTCAGGTTCTCGATGTTCTTCTGCTCGGCGTCCCAGGCCGAGGCGTTCCCGGCGGACAGCGCGGTGCCGTATGCTTTGAAAGAGGAACCGCTGCTTGCCGTGTAGCTCTTGTAAAGATAGGCGCCGGCACCTATCGCGCCGACTGCCAATACGCCTGCCATCGCCATTCCTGCGGTTTGCCCATTGTTATCGGATTGCGCCACTCCCTTGTTATCGGAAAAAGGTGAATCGGCTGAAATTACGTTCGGCGATTGACCGATATCGGCAGGGACGGGGGCGCCAGCGACGGTTATTTCGTAATACTCGTAAAGCTGTGAAAGGTCAGAGAGCTTTACGTTCGTGTCGGTCTTGTTTTCCAGCCAGCAATTGTAGCTGCTGCCGGACGGCCCGGCGTCATTATACTGATATGTGCAGCCAAGGTCGGTCGGTTTCCAGCCAGTGCAGGACGGCCCATCAAACCCTTTACCGTAGTACCAAGTCTGAATTGCGTTGTAGCCCATGAGCACCCCGGTCTTGGCATACTCGGCGGGCGAAGTCAGCGAACAGAAGCCGCCACGCTGGAACCAGAAATTGCTGCTGTCGGTCACGCCCATTCCCTGCCAGATATCGACAACGGAATCGTGCTTCAAGTTCGGGAACCTGGCAGCCGTGGGAGTCGGTACGATTATCTGCCTTAATTCAACCCTGTAATTGCCGGGTTCTGAAATATCTATCGTTTTCGAGGGGATGGTCTGTTGGCTCCAGAAGTGCCACGCCACGCCGTCCTGAAGCGTCTGCCGTCCGGTGGCGCTATGGCCGTCAAAATAATACTCATCTATCACGCTTTCCTTGCCGTCGGGGCCGATGAGGACGCGATAGAATATGTAATCGTTTATTCCGTAGTAAGCATCCCCTTGCCACTTTGCAGCTCCTATGGATACGCCAAAATAGTCGTAGTGGTTGGTTATGTCCCAGCTGCCGAGGTAAACGTCCTTTGCGGGCAGCGTGAACGGCTCTGCAGCAACAAGCGTAGGCAGCAGTATCATAGAAACGGCAAACGCTGCCAAACCCAGCGCAAGGCGGTTTTTGGACATGTTTTACCTATAGTATATTGTAAAATTCAACCTTAAAAGCTGACTTCTGGAATACGGCAAAAAGCGGTGACGCCCGCTCCAGTACGGAAATCCATACCCGAAGTTCTGTATCCGTTATATGGGATTTTTCACGGACATACGGAGGGTGGTTCTAATGGCAAGGAAAAAGTATTCCGATGTAAAATCGCGGTACATAAGAAACCTGATAAAGAAGACGTCTTGGAAGGATACGGAAAAGGTGGATGATCTTATTTTCATCGAACAGACCGTGCTGGAAGGGGTGCGCGGGATGGGCGGGAGCATCAAGTACCACGGCCTGAGGGAGAAGTATCCTGAGGAATGGAGGACAATATACAACGAGCTCGACCCGAAGGGATACAGGGAACTCCTGAAAAGGGAGAAAGCCGACAGCAAGCAAAGGGAGGAGGACTTCGAAGACTACCAAAAGAAGCAGAAAGAGGAGCAGAGAATGACACAGGAGGACTGGCTAAAGGCGGGCGGGAAGCCCTAGCGCCTGCAATTAGGAGGTGAATGTGTTGGATGAAGCATTGCCGGACTGGCTGTTTGAACTAATCGACCAGGCGGACGTCTGCGGCGGAGGGCAAAACAGGATGAGCTGCTTCGACCCCAGATACCACTGCTACGTTGACCCTGAAAAATACTGCTCGGAAAGGTACGTGAGCGAGCGGCACAACCTCGGGAACAAGTACTTCTGCAGCATTCCCGTCTGGAACGATGAAATACGCAAGATGAGGGAGGCGGAGGGAAAAAAGTTTCCGTGAACTATTTCCTGCGCAGGCTGCGGAGCCTTTCCTCGTCCTTTTCCACGGCCTTCATCTTGCGGCGGTAGAACAGCAGCGCGGCAAGGGCGGCGACGAGCAAGCCCAATGAGAAGTACATGCCGTTCCCGGTGGCCAGGTAGAGCAGGAGGGACAGCAGGTAGACCGGGACAAAGATGTGCGCCAGGTTCTCCCATGTGTAGCCGATTTTCATGCGGGAATGTTGAAGCCGCGCGTTTAAAAGGCTTATCGGCCGCTCGGCGACGTTCCTTTCCGGTACCATTTGAAGATGTCCGCCAGTTCGGGGCACTTTTTGAAGAACTCTTCCGGGGGCGCCATGCCGGTGAAGTCCATCAGGGCGAGGGCGAAATCAGTGCGGTCCCTTTCAATGTAAAC
>Ga0209777_10000429_pt1 | contig 70304 bp, 86 predicted proteins | sample FrelakmetHBP12HB_FD_187147 | JGI IMG/M metagenome (GOLD analysis project Ga0209777, IMG submission 187147) | Freshwater lake sediment microbial communities from the University of Notre Dame, USA, for methane emissions studies -HBP12 HB (SPAdes)... | ecosystem: Environmental > Aquatic >...
AAGAGAGAAATATTAAGTACCCTTGGGATAAGGGGAATTTACGCTTGTGGAGATTCAGTAAGACCTATGACAAGCCTAAAAATGGGCAAGTCTTAGGCAAGAGTCTAAGAAACAAGAAGCCCCTCCCTTCAGGGAGGGGTCATTCACTATGTTTTAACTGTAATTAATAATACAGAAATGGTAGTATTATTTAATTCTGATTGGATTACCTCTATTGTAGATTTGTTTATTGTAAGAATGAACAAAGAAGCAATAGGCACAGAAAGTTCAAGAGAAAAAATAAAAATAGGTTCAGGAAAAAATAAATCTTTTCATACTTTTCGACAAATAATTCATGTGCAACCTAAAAAAGACAAAGTTGCTATTAATCCTGAATCTCATAAAGAAATAGATTGGAAACAAAAGTGGATGGTAAGAGGGCATTGGAGAGATATAGGAAAAGATAAATTAGGTAAAGATAGATCTGGAATATATTGTGTAAAGGGATTAACTTGGATAACGGAGCATGAAAAAGGACCAGAAGATAAACCTTTAATTAAAAAAGTAAGAATTATAAAATGAAATATCCAAAAAATATGAAAAGTTGTTGGCAAGAATATGGTGACAAGCGTAAAGATTTATGGTGGTTAGTTGATGCTAAAAAAGGATATTATTTAGATACTTTTACTCTTTGTTACTACGGTGTAGGACAAGAAGTACATTACAACGAATTAAAATTGCTAACAAAAAAAGAACAAAAATATGTAAATAAAGGTCAATTAGATAAATTCTATAAAATTGTTCAAAATTATGTAAAGGTTTAAATGAAAATTTATAAAGTTGGAGGTTATGTTAGAGATATAATATTGGGACTCCCCTCTAAAGATACAGACTACATAATAGTTAATTCTTCTCCTCAAGAAATGCTTGATTTAGGGTATGAATCCGTAGGTAAGGATTTCCCTGTATTTTTACATCCAGAAACAAGAGAAGAATATGCTCTTGCACGTAAAGAATTTAAGAGAGGACATGGTTATCATGGCTTCGATTTTGAAGTGTCTGACGTGACTTTAGAGGATGATTTGTATAGACGTGACCTAACTATCAATGCTATCGCTTTGGACGCTGATAACAACCTAATAGATCCTTACGGAGGGGTTTCAGACTTAAAAGAAGGTATATTACGTCATGTATCTACTCATTTCAGTGAAGATCCAGTAAGAGTTTTGAGAGTAGCTAGATTTGCCGCTAAATTAGGATTCACAGTACATCCTTACACTTTAGCATTAATGAGATACATGGTAGAAAATGGGGAATTAAACTATCTTACTCCTGAAAGAATAAGACTTGAGTTAGAAAAGGCTTTAGCAACCTCTAAACCTTCCACTTTTTTTATCATCTTAAATGCTTGTGGAGCTTTAAAAATAGTATTTCCAGAATTATATAATCTCATGGGAGTACTACATTCTCCTGATCATCATCCTGAAGGTGACGCATATTGGCACACTCTTTCTGCTATTGATTATGCTTGTGAATTAAGTGGTAAAATAAGTGTTAGATTTGCAACTTTATGTCATGACTTCGGGAAAGCTATGACCTTAAAAGAAGACTATCCTCACCATTTGGATCATGACTTAAACGGAGTACCTCTAGTAGAAAAATTTTGTGAAAGACTAAAAGTGTCTAATGAATTTTCTACTTTAGCTTTAAAAGTTACTAGATGGCATATGTTTGCTCAACATTCTTTAGAGTTAAAAGCTAAAAATATTTTAAAATTATTGACTTCTATTAACGCTCTTAGAAATCCAACTGTTCTAGAAGACTTTTTAGTCTGCTGTCAGTCAGACAATTTGAGTAAACTTAATAAAAGACGTTTTATTCAAAAACCCTTTTTAGAGCTAGCTTTAGAAGAAATCTTAAATTTAGATATAAAACCTTTAACAAAAAAATATCAAGGGAAAGTATTAGGGGATGAAATTAAAGCTCACAGGATATTAGCTTTAAAAAAATTTAAACAAATTTTTCATTCTAATCGTGGGGAAGAAATAGTCATTCAAAAAAATAAATTAGTAGAAAGATTTTATCAAGAATACCCCAACAAAAAAATAATTTTATTAGTTATTGCTGGATCTCATTTTTTTGATATGGATTCAGAAAGTTCTGATTTAGATTTTAGAGGAATTTATTTATCTTACGATGAAGAAAAAAGAAATGAAATTAATTTTGGTACAAATCAAACTAATACTCAAAGAAATACTTCGGAAGATATAGATTGTAATTTTTATTCAGTGTATAAATTTTTAGATTTATTAGCTGCTGGCGATTTTAATATGCTAGAGATGCTATTTGCTCCCACTTCTAAAATTTTAATAGACACTCCTCTTTATCAATGGTTAAGAAAAATAAGATCAATTTTTATTACCAAGGATATTAGTGCATTCATTGGGTTTATAAAGAAAGAATTTTTTAAGCATGGTCTAAGTAAAGATAACTATAATTCTCAGGTAAGATTTTTAGAATTTTTAAAAAAATATTCTCCCGAAACAAGATTAACTGAAATATGGCAAGATTTAGAAAATTATTCAAAAGATGAAAAAAATTTAATGCGAATTACTACTAGTAAAACAGGATCTAATGTTTTAGTAAAAAGTTTTGTTATCGCTCAAAGATTATATCAAGCTACAATTTCAATTTCTTATCTTAGAGATTCTCTAGAAGAAAAAATTTCTCGATATGGGCATAGGATGAAAAATCGAGGAGAAGATGGTTTCGATTATAAAGGTCTATACCATAGTATGCGTTTAGTCATGGAAGCGAAAGATATAATAGATAAAAATGCTTTGGAATTACCTTTTTCTCAAAAAAGAAAAGAAATTTTAAGAAAAATTAAAAATGGAGAGATTGACAAAGAAAAATTATCTAATAATATTTCAAAAGAAATTGAATATTTGAGACAATTTGATCATTCTGATGAGAAAAATAAAAGATATTTAGAAGATTTGGTAAATCGAATTAAATGGAATTTACAAAGTGAAATAGAAATTATAAAAATTATAAATAAAAAAAGAAAAGACTAATGAAAATTAATTTAACTGGAATTATTATATTTTTTGTAACTATAAATACAATCTTGTTTTTGAAAATTTTAAATTAATGATAAAGAATAAAATATAATTTAAAAACGGAAATAAAAATTTATGAAATTTTTAAAAGGAACAGCGACTAATTTTTAGATTACCTCTAACAAGGAGTTTGAAAATGAGTCGTAGTTTTCGTAAAAATGTAATTGCTACAGATGGTCAAGGTAGAAGTAAGTCTCGTAAATGGAGAAGAACTAAGTCTAACCAAAAATTAAGAAGAAAGTTAAATAATTATAACTATGAAATTGCTGATGGCTGTTCTTACAAAACTTCAGTACATAGCATTAATAGTTGGGATATCTGTGACTGGAAATTTAGATTAGAAAAACCATTAAATGATAAGTTAATATGCGGTAAATATATTACAACCAAAGAAGAATTAGAAAAACATTATAATGAAATCAAAAGAAAATAATTGACATTCAAAAAAAAATCTTTTATATTCAACAAAATTATAATTTAAATTGGAGAATTAAAATCTATGGACACTCTAAAATATATTTTTGGAAATAACACAGCACCAAAAACTTTATTGTATCTTACTAAAAATAAAGAAACTGATGCTAGATCTATTGCTAAAAATTTAGATATATATCCTTCTTCAGTAATAAGGCAACTTGACAGATTTGAAAATTCTGGAGTACTTAAATCTAAAAAAGTAGATAGAGTAAAACTATACTCTTTTAATAGAGAATCCTTTCTATACAAACCGTTAAACAAAATATTAAAAGATACTATTGATAATATGTCCGAAAAAGAAAAATCTAAAATTTTTAATTAGAAAAGGAAATAAAAATGGGAAAATTGCACGAAATTTTAGTAGTAGAAGAAGATAAAAAAGGCATCTCTAATAAAATTAAAGAAGAAGCAATTAAAACTTTTAAAGATAAACAAGCTCATTTTGTGGAAAAAATAGAAGTTTATAAACCTTTAGCTGAAGGGGAGCAAAATATAGTTGAAAGTCATACAACTATGGTTACTACTGTAAAAGAAAAACTTGCGTATATAAGTAATGCTGTATGTAGTCATATAGATGCATTCTATCAAAAAGAAGCTACAAATACTTATGCTAAAGCTGATATTATGATTGGAGATCATTCTTTATTAAAAGATGTGCCAGCTACAGCGCTTTTAGCTTTAGAAAGAGAATTAAATAGTTTATTACAATTATTTGATGCTATCCCTACTTTGGAACCAGGAATAGATTGGCAATCAGAACCACAAAGAGGAGAAAATATTAGGTCTTCTACTCAAAATAGGGGAAGAACAAAAAAGATATTAAAGCCAGTTGAATTGACGCCTGCTACTAAAGAACATCCAGCTCAATTTGAGAAAATTTATGAGGATATAACTGTAGGATATATCGAAACAAAAATATATACATCTAAAATGTCATCAGCAGAAAAAGCAGAATTAATGGAAAGACTAAACACATTAAAAACTGCTATAAAAACTGCTCGAAAAAGAGCTAACAATGCTGATGCAGACAAAAGAAAAATAGGTAAAGTTTTATTTGACTATATAAATGAAGGTAAATTATAGTTACGAGATGAAAGTAGATTTAGATTCAGATTTAATATAGACTATGCAATCTCTCTCAGAGAGGAAGGTCTATTCAGATTTAGATTAAGAGTTGTGCTTTCAAAGTAACACAGTTAAGTAGTATCTGATTGTTAAATGATTAAATAGGCGAGGTAGGAGTTCAATTCTCCTTTTCCCCTCCATAAAATTTTATGGGGAAATAGTTTAGCGGTAGAACAAGCTAATAAGTAACAAATCATTAATTAATCGATTTAATGCTACGATGAATTAATAATTCAAGACCTGCCTGGACTGCGGGGATGTTTGTTCAGGTTAGGTCTTTTTTCAGGATGAAAAATAGTGGTTGTCAATATAATTTTGTGGACAGGTTTATTTGCATGGCTTGTAACATGGATTATTACTTTCCTTTATGTACTTTCTTCAAAAAAAATAGTGGGAAAATTTAATTATGGTTTGATCGATTTAGTAGGAATACTATCCTTGATAGGATTGGTTATAAGATATTGGTGATTATTTTTTCTTTTTGTCTTTTTTAGCTTCTACTTTGTCTTCTTTTTCATCAACTTTTTTATCACCTTTTTCTACTTGTTTTTTCTCACCCTTCCAAACATCTTTTATTTTTTTGAAAAATTGTTTTCTATCTTTTTTTTCTAATTGAAAAGGAGATTTTACTCCTTTACCATGCCATTCTTTTAATTTTTTTTGCATTAATTTAAAATATTCGCCTACTTGTTTTGCAATTACTTCTTTTGATTGTTTATCCATTTTAAAATCTCCTTATTTTATACTATAAAAGAATAATTTAATTCATTATCAGATTCACCTAATTGATTCACCATTGTGAAATCTTCTTCATACATTTCGACTAATCCTGTAACAGGATCAGTACCTTTAAATAAAACAAAATATCTTTCCCCCACTACATAGTTTGGTGGGATTAAATTTACATTTACATAAACATATCTTCCTGTAGAGATACGTGTAGTAGGTTGGGGGGTCATATTATACACTAGTTCTATATCATTACCATAGACGGTAGTCCCATAAGGAATCCCCAACACTCCGTTTATAGTTCCATTTCCCATTTCTATATATGCTCCTGATCCTACAAAATTAGAAGTGAGTGTAACAAAACCTTCATTATTTGAAGCTGTAAATCCACTAGCATTTAAATTAATTACTCCAGATAATTCACACGCTGATAGAGCATATTCCATATTTCCATTTACTATTGATACTTTATTATTTGTCCCACAAACAACATAATCATTTGGAAGGCAATTAAAATCAGATAAATTAGTAACTATATAATTTAATTGTAAATAAAAATCTACATCAATAGCATATCCCGAAGCGGGAATGACTGTACCCACATCTACTAAATCGTTTAATCCTTGGGTGATAAGGTAAGGTTCGGGGATAGTAGATATAAGTGCTCCAGCAGCTGCTCCTATATAATGATAAATTTCTATAGTAACATTATTCATATCTTTGGGTTGATGAGTATGTTTATCGACCCAAATAACTTCAAAATCTTTTAACGTACCTATTTCATTTATAGCAGACACTAGCTACTCCACATTTATTAATATTTTATTTTAAACCAGATATAAATTGTGTTCTCCATTTTAAAACACTTAATATAATTAAATCTATTTTTTTAACATTTCGAGTAATACGTTTACCATTAGTTACCTTCAAACGGATATTGTTCTCCTTGGTCAGTCTAGTCTCTTCTTTCCCTCGTTAGTTATTGGTAGTTAATCCTTTTCTTAACAAGCTTCTTTTTTAAATTAGAAGTTATCGACATTAGTAAGGGTTTTTAATGCTCTAATGTTGTCTATTAAATCTTTTGCTACAATTTTAGAGACACCATTTATATACTCTGTCTGTGCCTTAGTTATTAATCCAGTATTATCTTCAAAAACAAATAAATTTCTTTTTCCATCTGGAGATTTTACAACTTCTACTAAAAGAAACCCTGCTGTTTTTAAAAAAGCTGCAAAATAGAAATCACTTATTTTTACCGTTCTCTTAGTTATATTCATTTATCTCCAAATCACTTAAAAAATGAGATGAGATTAAAAAATCTCATCTCATTACATTTTACACATTAATAATTAAATAAATGTAATAGTTAAAACACCTGTATATGCACCAGAAGAAAATCTATTTAAAATACCTCTATCCACAGATAATAAAACTTGGCTAGTAGCTACTAGTTGAATTGTATCACCTGGATTTAAATAGCGATCTTGACCGTATTCATAAATAGATACTCCTCCACCTAAACTATTTCTACGTCCTACATCTGCTAAATAAACTTGACCTAATGTTTCTGTACCATTAGTAGTATTATGTACTATTTGTACTTTTGGAACTGCCATAATATACCTCCATTTTTATTTTTAATATTTTAACTAGCTAAAGTAGACTCATTATCATAAAATCCTAAAGTACTATTCGCATTACCTGTACCTATTGTAATTTTACTATTTCCCCAAAGCACCAAAAATCCTGATATAAGAGATGGGGCTCTAGGTCCATACGCGTATCCTATAGGACCTTCTTCTAAATCTAAAGGTTTCCCAGTAACAATGTCTGTATTAGAAGATCTAAAAAAACGATTACTTATTTCAGCTGTAAATCCAGTAGCTGTTAAAGTGATAGCAGATACTATTTGACTCATACTGATTGAACTACCAGAAGGTAAAGTAATACTTTGAACAGGATCAGTGCCCACTTGTACTTTAAAAGTATTATTTATACCTGTAATTTCAAAAGGTCCTACTGTTCTTCCAGTAATACTATAATAGGTAGCGATTTTACCTGCAACTCTAAATTTATTAATCTGTCCCATTGCATCACTTAATAATACTCTTTCAGTATCTAAAATATCAATAAGTCCTGATGCTGGAATACCATTGTCTGCTTTAGCGTTCCAACTCTCATAAATACTTGTATAAACTTCAAGTCCTCTGTCTATGTCTGTCAATGTTAAATTGTTCGTAGTTAAATTAACTATCCTCATATTAGATATCCTCCGTTAAATTATTTAAATATTTTGTTTAACCCATTCTGGTTCTCGTAATATTCCCCAGTATTTAGAAGGTATCTTCTTAAGTACTGTTTTATCATCTATATTTCTAACAAACCAACTCTTAGATATAAAATTAATCCCTTTCTCTCCCAAATATAAAACAAGATCTATAACATTATGCCCTTCTTCAATTTCTTTCTGAACTATACTAATCAAATCTTTATCCGTAATACCCGCACTCTTTAATAAAATTATAAAATCATGTTTATTTTTAATTTTTCCTTCTTTAATATCTTTTAACATATTAAAAATTGCTTTTCTTTTTTCCATCAAAGAAACCATAGCTAAATATTCAAAAGCAATTTTATATGCTAAATTTTCCATTTCTAAATTTCACCTCGAGCTAGTTTTATTTTTTTTTCTTTTAATTTATTCTGTTCCTGTTTTAAATTTTTTATTTGAGATTCATATTTTAAGGGATCTACTCCATTATTTTTTGCTATTTTTCCAGCATCTTCCCAACTTTTACAAATCTCTCCTTTATAATTAGGTTGCAATTGAGGAACATCATAATTTTGCACCATTCTTTTTCCTATCTCTTGCCTTTTTTTTAATCTATAATTCTTTTCTCTCAAATCTTTCCCTGTCCAATTATTTCCTCTTAAAACAACTTGTATATTCCTGGAGATTGCTTTCTGCATAATCTCTCCACAATCACAAATAATCTCTGGTTTTTCATTCATTTTATGTTCTATCTCTCTCATATCATCACATTTTTCACAAAAATAATCATAAATAGGCATCACATACTCCTGTAAATCTCTATCACATTATCTAAAGATGATTTCTTTCTCAGAATTTTTCTACCAAAATTATTTATATCTGTTTCTATTCTTTGTAAAATTCTCTTTTCTTTACCTGCTAATATTCTAGTTAATTCTTCTAAAGCATCCTTCCTTATATTAATTTTTCTTCTATCATTTTTTTCAAATTCATATTTTTTTAAAAATTTCTCCATTTTTAATTTTTCATCTCTTTCTAAAAATTTCAAAATTTCTTCTACATCATGCATCTCAATTTTATCTGATTCTTCCTCCAATTTTTCCATCGTATCTACAATTTTATCTACATCTTTATATGTATCTAATTCATATTTCTTAGCAAATTTTTCAAATACTGTTCCCACGACATAAACATGCTTACAAATTTTATTCTTTCTCTCAGGATCTCTTATTTCTGGAGCTGAACCATCTGATAAAGGTTTTCCTTTTAAATAATCATTATTTTTAGCATTAAAATCAGGTCCCCACCATTTCCAAAAAGGACAACTACATCCTAACTTTATATCTAATTTACGAAGATCTTTCTGTTCTGGATCTTTATTTAAAGTTACCGTAACTATATGCCCTCTGGGATCACTTCCTTTCATGTAAGAAACAACCCTATAAGTAAACATAGCATTTTTAGTATCTGCTTTAAGTAATCTAGCATTACAACGAGGAGCATTTTTTCTAGAGAATTGACTAGTAGCTCTCATCAAATCTTCCATGCTAGCAGCTATTCTATTCTCCCAATCAAATAAATCCAAAGTAAACTTTATAGGGTCATTTTCTAATCTATAACTAGAAATTAATTTTTTCGTATCATATCTTTTATAAGGATTCACTAGAGGGGGTTCTTGCTTATCCCAATTCTCAGGTCTGTGTACATATTTAAAATCATTAAATTCTTTATCTTGTATACTCTCATCATCTCTAAAATTTTTATAATAGATTTCTCCTTCTCCTGGAGCTTCATCAAAATTAAATATTTCAGGACGGGTATTATAAAATACATCCTGTAAATAATAATCAGGATTCTCCATATAATCGCTAGGTTTAGCGATACTTTGAGAATAATCTACTTCATAGAGTGAGTGTGCCATATTTTCCTAAAGAATTTGTATCCTTTTATTAATTCTTTCTACTATCTTGTCAGAAGATTCTATTTTTTTTAATTTTTCTAAAAATTTTTTATCTGCTTTTTCTATAACCTCCGCTTTTTTAGTCCAATGTAAAGTACCCCAATTTTGCATAGTATTTTCTTTATTAAAATCAGTGTATTTACTTACTTCAACAACATCCGCATCATATTGATCTTTAAATATTTCAAAATCTTTAGGAGCTATTTTATCTGTTTTATTTTGCCCTAAAGCAGATTTAAGATCTTGCACTTCTTTATTTTCTACAGACATTACTCCTGTTTTTACTACTTTAGCATCTTCCTCTAGTACCACTCCGCTAAATTTAACTCTATGAGTACTAGCTGGTTCTAAATTAAGCGCTTTAGCAAATAACTCTGAGTTATCGTCTCTAATACATCCACCAAATCTTACTATCTCTCTTTGATCTACTGCTAATTGCTCTTTTTCTTTCTTTGCTAATTCAGCAAATCTTTCTTTTCTTCTTCTATCTGAAGCTTCTTCTTCAGTTTCTCCTACAGGTCCCTCTAATTTAGGTAAAATACCATCTTTAGGTACTAACCACCCAGCTTTAATCGCAGCTTTAATATTTTTTACTTCATATGTCTGTGCTCCAATAGTAATCGAAGATAAACTCTCATCATACATAATCTCTGAATTAATTTTTAATTCTTTATTCAATTCTCCTAGCCAAAAACTTTTATTCACTTTATACGATTTACTCATTAAAAAACCTCCATGTCTCTGTTTAAAAAATATAACATTCCTTATATAAATAATTGATTAATAGATTATGTGGGAATTGAAGGATAATTTAATATTAAAAAAATATAATATTAAAGGAGTAATATATTATGGATTATAAAATAGCAGTACGTAATTATATTTTAAAAAAACAAGCACAAGAAAAAAACAAAGAAGATTTAAATATACAACAATTATCAAAAGATTTAGATTTTGCTTTATCTAGAATTCACAAAGAAGCTGGAATAACTAAAAATATTTTAGTAGGATTAGCAATGGCAGCAGCACTATTTAATTCTAATTCTGCAAAAGCAAATGCTGATCAAATGAATAAATTAATAGCTTCTTTGGACGGAATAGGAAATGGAGTCGTTAAAGTACATAATCATTTAACTGGAAATACTGGAAGATATACTATAGATGTAGGTCCATATTCTTTAGATGGTAATTATTCGTCTGTAGGTAAAGGAACAGTTAAGAAAGTAAAACATGAACTAAAATTTACTTTAGATTCTAAAGCTGATCCCACAACAATAAAAGAGTATAAACCTATCGCTGAAAAATTAAATAAATTATTAAAAACAGAAACTATTCATATTTTAGAGAAGTAAATAATGATCTCGAACAATTTGCATATTTTAATTTCTTAAAAAACCTTCTTTATCTAAATAATCTTTTAAAGTTTGTTTTATTTTTATATCATGAGCAGAAAGTAATTTACTACAATTTAAAATTTTTGCTCTACATCTATTTATTTCTTCATTTAATTCAGTTTGATCTTCCTTGCCAGCATTTTCGGGAAATTTTGTCTGTTCTTCTAATCCCCATAAAGTAGCTTCTAATCTTTTCTGATGTTCTAAAATACTTTCCCCATAAGAAATCTCTTCTTTAAGTACTAACATTAAATCTTTTAATGATATCATCCTTGTTCTCCTTTTTGTTTTAATTTAGATATTTCCACCGCATCTTCTTTATTTTCTTGTAGAGTAGTTCTAACTGGTTCAGAAAAATCTGAATACATTAATCCTCTAAAATATTTTGTATTTAATAAAACATTTCCTTCAAAACATTTAAAATCAAAAAAATCATTCTGCGTTATAAACGCTCTTCTAACACTTTTTAAATCCTCTTCCGAGACTTTAGTAAATTTAAAATTCTCTACTCCCTCTCCCACATCTATTAATTCTAAATCAAAATATTTCATTATTTTTCCTTTATTAACTTATAATTATTTTATATTATAAAAGAAAAAACTATTTTATATAAGAAAAAAAATGAAAATAAATTGGTATTGTCCCCCTACAGTAAATAAAGATTTTAAAGATCCAATTGATAATCCCTCTTTTCGATTAAGATGCTGGTACACTCATTTAAATTTAATAAAAGATGGACATTCCTCCTTTATTGTAGACAACATCGAAAAAATTAATAATCCAGATATAGTAATATTAATGTCTTTTGGAGAAGAAGAATATAATTTTACTAAATGGATGAAAAATCAAAATAAAACTGTCATTCATGACTATTCTGAAAATATTAGAGGGATACCTATTTTAGAACAAACAAAAGAACTTTGCAAATATATTGTTTGCTGTAGCACAGAATTAGGAAAAAAAGAATCCGAAGTATATAAAAACAAAGTAATAGTTATTAAAGATCCCTCAGAAGAATTCCCTATAAAACATAACTCAAATTATGATCCTGAAAAATTAAAAATAGTTTGGTCGGGAATGGGAGGAAATGCAGAATGGGTGACTCAAATGCTAAAACCATTAATAGAAAATTTAGGAATGTCCTATGTAGAAATATCTAATAGAAAAGAAGCTGATATTACTTGGGATAGAAAAACTTGGTATTTTCATATAGCAGAATGTGATATATGTATCTGCCCTCAAATACATTGGATGTTTCCAATGAAAAGTAATGTTAAAGTTACTACCGCTATGTCTCTGGGACTGCCAGTAATAGCTTCTCCTATTACGAGTTATTCAGAATTAATTAAAAATGGAGAAAATGGATATATAGCTAATACCTTTGAAGATTGGGAAACTTATCTCAATCATTTAAGATCTAAACAAATTAGACAGACTATTGTAAAAAATGCAGAAAAAAAATTATTGCCTTATAGAATTTCTAATATATATAAACAATGGGTCACCCTTTTTAAAAAAAGCCTATGAAACTGTTAACCATAAATACTGATTCTAAACCTTTTGAAGAAATTCAAGAACATTTTGATTGTCTTTATAGTACATCTCCTAATTTTATTATAAATAAAAAAATAAAAATACCTTATTTCTATAATATTTATGCTGGAGAATTAGAGGGAGAACTAAATTATAATATATTCCGAGATTTTTATTCAAAACTTCAAGGAGCTAATGCTGTTTTTGTAAATGATAAAAAATTAAACAAATATGCAGAATGGTTAGATTTGAATTCTTTTTGGGTACCTAATAGTTTAATAGAAAATCAATTCATTTTTAAAAGTAAAAGATTTTTTACTCCTAAATTACATATAGGAATACTTTCCCCCACTGCTCCGGATATTCAAATCCTATTAGATAAACTTTTATTTATTAAAAAAACTAATTGGGAATTTCACATAACAGACAAAAAAGATATTCACGAAAATTGCCATATATTCTTAAATTTATCAAAAGACTACTGTTTCCCCAATAATGATAGCTTAGAAGCAATGAGGAGTGGTTGTGTGCTTATTAGCACTAATCTACACGGAAATCATACTCATATAATATTCGATGATATACACTATATCAAATTAGATTTTTTAGATGTAAATATAATTTTAGATGCTCTACGCTATAGTGATAAACGAAGAGAAAAACTTGAGCGTATAGCTTTAGGGGGAGCAAAAATGGTAAATAAATATTTTACTTCTAAAAATTTAGATAATCAAAAATTAAATATTATTAGAAGAGAATTAGGAGGCTAAAGTTTACGAAATTCTTCCTTAACTTCACGCACAAAATCAGAAAATATAGAAGTGGTGATAATCTCCGGGTGCCAGCACAATCCTCTATCAATTAAATTATATTCTTTGACTATTCTAGATCCTGGAATTTTGTTACCTTCTGAATCTATATCTCTTCCCATTAACCACAAATGATCAGAAATTGATGCTGCTGCAGCAACATCATGTGTAATGACTATTATGGTGTTAAGTCCGTCCATGTTAGCTATTCTACTCAATAAAGCACAAGTCTTTTCTATCATTAATAAATCCAATCCAGAAAAAGGCTCATCAAGAAGCAAAAAATGGTCACTGCACAATACTTGCTGAATAATAGCGCATCTTTGTCTTTGTCCTCCAGATAGCTGAGCGGGATAATGATTTCTTTTATCTGCTAGATCAAATTCACTTAAAAATTCAGAGACTTTTTCTTTAGCTACTTTTCGATCTTTCTCTTTTAAATAAGCTGCAAGTAAAAGATTAGAGTATACTGTACGATGCTCAAATAGGGGGTAGTTTTGAGCTACTACGCCTACTTCCCCTGGGTGTACTGGTCTATCCCATCCATTTATAGTAACTCTGCCTGAAGTAGGATGAGTAAGCCCTGCTATGACTCGGAAAAGGGATGTCTTACCGCATCCCGAAGATCCTAAAAATCCTATTACCTGTCCTATGGTGCAATCAGGGCGAATAATTTTTTTGATTTCTGTATTTACATTTTTAAGTATTATTTTACCATCATATTCAAGAGATACGTTATCAATTTTTAAAAGAGTTTTACCTACACTATACTGGTCCATTCTCATATCTTCTTATTAAGACAATTCCAATCCCATTCTACATTCTTTAGCATATTTTCTCATTTCCATAAAAATTTTCTTTAATCATTTTTAATAATTGTTTATACTTCTCCCCTAAAGGATTCTCTGCCCAATCATTATCTTCTAAATAAGTATCTGCATATTCTTCAGCGTTACTAAAATGTATTTTTTCATCTTCTTTAAGTTCTTGAGCAAAAAGTGGACATATTTCTAAAGCTAAATAATCAAAAGCTTTTAAATAAAATCCCAAAATTGTAGGGGATCTATGAGATCCAGCAGCACAATGAATATATATTGTAGGATAATTTCCAAAATCATCTATTATCAATTTATTTTCTATCCAATGTCTCAAAGTCATTAAAGAACCAAAAATTACTTCTTCGGTGGGATATTTATTTTCTGCCCAAGGGAACCAAGCTAATCTATTTGTTAAACCAGCACAATCTGTTTTGTCTAACTGGTCTAATACTGAAAGAACAGCATCAAATCGCTCTATTTTATTAGCTCTTAATATTTTTAATTTTTCTTTAACAAAATAATCTAAACGAGGACCTACAACAAAATGGATAACTTTACCATTGCTTTCAGTGACTGTATATTTTACCTGATAAGTAGCTGCCATTTATTTCCTCTCCACCGTAAGATTAGCATAGGGACAAATAATATTCCGTAATAATCCTAATAAATAATCTTGTCCTAAACCTATAATAAGAATCATCACTTGAATTGCTAGAACAGAAGATAGATGGAAGTGTTTATTCTGCGTGAGAAGAAGTGCTCCTATTCCTCCATCTGATCTAGACATCCCCTCTACTAAAGTTAATACCATCCAGGACATCGCAAAGTTCTGACGCATTACATCAAAAACTTTATCTATTTGCCCCAATATTATTACCTCATAAACTGTGCGCCATTCTCCCATTCGTAAAGTACGAGCTAAGTCGAATTGAATTTTTGGTATAGAATTTAATACGTCAGCCATGCTAGTTATGAAAAAAACAGAAATTGAAAAAACAAGAAGATATAATTTTAACTCATGTCCGTTATTTGCTACTAGAGTAAAAAAGAAAGTAAGTCCTACTAAAGATAGAAATCGAAGTTTACTTAAGATAGTAACTAGAGGACGAAAAAAAGGAATTACGGTAGAATAAGCTAAGAGTAAAGTCACTAAAGTAGCGACTCCCATAGCTTGAAGATTCAATGTTAAACTAGTCATTAACTCTGTTATAACTCCTTCTGACCATAATTGAGTAAATGCTTTAAATGTCTCTGAAACAGTAGGTAAAAAAACAAATGGGGAATATAACCACAAAATAAAAAAAGCAATTGCTTGCCCTAAAATAAGTAACAATGCTGTAGATTTTGAAATTATTTTATTGGGGAGGAAAATAGATAAAAAATTTCTCATTTTTTCTATTCTTCCCAAGTTCTAATGTATTTTTCTTCAGGATATTCTAAAAAAAGATGCTCATCATATTTAACAGCTTCTTTTATATCATATTTCTCATTAAGTCTTTCTGGAGGAAGCATACCTAATTCTTCAATTCTATTTAGAATAGAATAAGCTTTCTCTAAATCCAGAGAAAATTCTTTTGCTATTAATTCAACCATCTCTATTCTTTTCATTTTCTTTCAGAATTTGCTAATTCTACACCTTCATACAAAAGTCTAAAATGGATTGAATCATTTTTTGTATATTGTTCTAAATCAAAACCATAATCAAAAATATTATTCTCAAATGTTTCTTCTCCAAAATCTTCATCTTTATAATCTACATCGACTTGATCTAAAGCTTCCGTAGTAAGATTATTTAAATCTTCTTTTATTTTCTTAATATCAATCCAAAGTTCTTTAATTTTCACACCTTCATTTTTAGAGAAAGTAGAAAATTTTGAAACTCCTTTTAAAAGTTGCCTTAAAAAATTTTTTATCTCTCCTACCCAATGTTGTCTTGCAGAAGATTTTTTAAAAATATGATATTTAAGCATGTGTTCAACTAATTTTTGAGGTAAGTTTGAATTTAAAAATTCTATAGCTTTATTTCTGGGTTTTTTAGGTAAAGCACAGACTCTCATATTAGTTTTTATCCTTTTTTAAAAAATTATTATAGCTCTTTAAGAGTCTACAACAATAGTAACAGATCACTCTCCATGATTTTTACATAATCAAACAAGATATTCTCCGTTTGGGGAAATATCTTTTTAAATCCCCTCAATTAAGCAATATCATCAGGAGGATCATCGTCTCTTCTTAATTTTTTAAGAGCTTTCGCCTCAATTTGACGAATTCTTTCTTTGCTTACAAAAAAATCTTTTTCTATCTCATTAAAAGTTGCATCTTTGTTAGAATCCATTCCAAATCTTCTTCGTAAGACTTCTTTTTCTCTTGATGTAAGAGAATTTAAAACTTTAAGTGTTTTTTCAGATAATTTTATATTTAATAAATTATCATTGTCTTTTTCTGACATTTTTTTCCTTTTAAAGGATTTGAAGTTTTCCAGAAAGTAATTGATTTATAATTGTATCAAATCTAGTAGTAAATATTTTATGTAACTTTGTTTTTAAGATAGAAGTTTGTTTTATTTGTTCTTTGGTAAGTTTATATTTATTTTCTAAAAATTCTAACTGATTTATTAATCCATAAGCTTTTTCAGAAATAACTTCTAAATGACTCATTAAATTTTGCTTAAATAATTTAATTTCTTCCTTCAAATCTTCATCTTGTTCCAAAGCTTTAAGAGATTTAAATTCTTTTACAATTTCCACCCATTGTTCTGAATGATATTGCATATAAGCATTAAAATTTTCAATATATCTTTCAGCAGCTGATAAAATATTTAAAATTAATCTATCTTTTATAAAAATTTCATCAGCAGAAAGTTTTCTCACTATAATATGAGTTAATTTTTTTAAATCTGATAAAAAATCCTCAAAAAAAATATGTATTTTTTCTCTTTTATTAGCATTTCCTTTTAAAAATTTAGATACCACTCTGTCTAGCCTATTCACTATAATCCTTTTTTTAAACATACTTAGCTATTATACATAATAACACAAGTCAATATTAAATACAAGGAATTTTAAAAATTTTATTAATTTTATTGATAAATATTTGAAATTATATGTAAATAAACAAATTTTATTTCCCCAAAAGTGTGATCTGTACTCTTCTATTTGAAGCTCTACCTTGAGAAGTATTATTTGAAGCAACAGGATTTTCTGATCCCAATCCTTCTATTTTAAATCTATCATTTGGAAAGTTATCGGGAGCTTGTCTTTGTAAAAATGTCTTTATTGCAGTAGCTCTAGCTAAAGACAATGGAATATTTACCTTCTGCTCATTGCCAGTATTATCAGTATACCCCACCACCTTAATAAATAAATCTGTAATAGCAAAATTATCCTTCAGATTCATCAACTGTTTCACACCCGATGAAGTAAGAGTAGCTTTTCCCGTCTCAAAATTAATGTTATAGTTTCTTTCTGAAATTACTGCTCCTTTAGCATTTTCTGCATATTGTGGAGCTTCTGCAGCTGATCCAGCATCATTCATTACTGCTTGCGCACCTGTAATATAAGATTTGTCCTCTATCTCTTTTACGTCTGGAATTGGAGTATCTTTGAAAAGAGAGGGATATTGTTGGATAGCAATATTAGCAAAAAGAGTGTAAGTAGATCTAAAATTATCATTTGATCCGGGCATCAAACCAAATAAAATAAGATTATCAGCAAGATTATTTGCAAAAGATCCCCCTAAAGACACTTTATTTCCTTGCTTATCTGTCTCTACTACTCCCTTATAATATTTATACCAATAAGCTCCGTCTTGATCTTTATAAAGTTTGGCGGAAATATCTCCTGCTTTTTTAAGAGATTGATCAAATGCTTTCACTTGGTCTCCACCCTCAAAAATTGCTGCTAACATTTGAGTAACCTCTGCTTTATTAGCTTCAAAAAAAGCTCTAGATCCAACAATAACTGCGGGCATCTGTGACTTATACTCTTTAGATGATACTATTTTTACTAATCCACCTTTCTGTTGTACTACTACTACATCTCCCGGAGTCCAAGTTACTGTAGCGTTTACACACACTTTTTTAGTATCTCCAGTAAGATGCCCATCTTTAATTACTTTTCTTTCTTCACATTTTCCTGCTACATAATCAGTAGCTGCTACATTGTAATCTGAAGAATTAATCCAATTTATAGCATCGGGGTCATAAGTCTTCTCATCTGGATTATTGGAAATTGCATTATCCGCTGCCCATTTCATAGCAATATTCCAATCCCCATCTCTTAATACCCCTGAAACTAATAAACCCTTTGCTTTAGAAGGATCAGTTTTAACTTCAGGAGGAGCCATAAAAGCATCTTCTCCTCTACTATATCCAACAGCTCCAATTACTATAAGTTTATATTGATCCCCTAATTTTTGTAATTGGGGATTTACAGCAGCAGCAAATTGTCCACTTCCATCTCCCATAATCACTACAAAATTAGCTCCATTAGAGCATTGCTTAGCTCCATCTTTAATCTCTTTAGCACAAGCAATTAAATCTTCTTGCATCTTATTAGTGTCGTCTTGACGATAAAGAAAAAGATTTACATTTCTTTTTTCCATCAAAGAATTTTTAGTAGTAGCTGCTCCTCCATTAGCAAAAATCATACCCATTTGAGCATTCCATTCCCAAATAGCTCCTCTAATAAGAGTAGTTGAAACTTCTGCTTCTTTAGTAGTGGGTCCTGCTACTGGAGCTACATTTTGTACTAAAGCATCTTTTACATCAGGCAAATTAGCTTTTTCAGGAATAAGTGCTTTCATTATTCCGACTGAGGGAATAAACCCAGTTCTTAATCCAATCTTATAAATCCCAAATAATCCTACTATAATTACAAAAACAATGCATAACTTTGCAAACGTAGTTAATTTCTTCATTATTTTCTCCTAATCTCCTATTAATATTATACGAATTTTAAAGCATTTTTCGTATGTTATGTCAAATAATATTCAGTATTCACGGAAAATAGTATCAATTTTTCAGCTTTTTAAAAAATTTTTGAATAAAATTATTATGGAAAATTAAAAAATGCGGTAAAATATAGACTTTTTACAAAAGACACAAATTCTCCCTGGTGTTGAATCTAAAATTTTATTTAAAAAAACAAAAGTCCTTATTTTTCAACGAATTTTAATTCAGTATCGATTTTTCAGCTTTTTTAAAAATAATTATGAATTATTTACAAATCGTAATAATTCTTAGCTAAAAAATTAGATAATGCATCAGAATAATTATATTCTAAAGAATTTTTTAAATCTATTAATTTCAGATTAGGTAAAAAATCTGTTGCTATATTGAAAATATCCTCAGATAAGAGTTTCTTTTTATCTAACAACTCTTTAGTGAGAATTTTAAACAATTTGTAATTTTCATTAAGAATAGAAAATGCTTTCTTTTTTTGTTCTTTTAATATTTGCTCAATAATGGGGTCTGTATCTTCTAAATTGGTTAGGGTAGTCGTTAAAGGTTCTGTCTCTGGACCTATTCTTCCAATATACTCATCCATATTATGTGCTCTTACCATATTAGAAGCTAAAGAAGTAGCTACAGTAATATCAGAACTAGATCCCGTTCCCGCATTACTTTCTCCAAAAACATATTCCTCCGCTACTTTACCTCCCAAACAAACTTGAATAAGCTTTAAAATATATTCTTTTGTGTCTCTTATCTCATGAGGCACTACAAATCCTTCAGCAAAATTAACTGCATCACAACAAACTTGTCCAGGTACTGTGTTAAATAAATGCATATAAATTACAACATGCCCTATCTCATGAGCTGAAACTAAAGATAATACATTTTTATTTATTTTATTTTTTAATATCCCTATGTCTAATTGCACCTTTTTATAATATTTAAAGTCCCCATATTCACAAAGCAAACTACTACTCTCTTTGTGAAATGAAATATTTAGCTGAGTAACATTATCTTTAAATGCTTTTAACAAAAATTCTGGTAATGAATTTTCAATCAAATGTGTAATAGTACTAAATACAGGACGTACTCCTTGATTCGGAAATACTCCATTTTGATAAATAGTCTCATGTATATTGCTTGAAAAATTAACTTTTATATTAGATACTTTATAGAATTTGTTGACTACTTCAGCTAAGCATTTTTTTATTAAATCTTTAAAATTATTTTTATTCAAAGAAGTATAAATAATATGATTATTACCCATTCTAGCAATTTGTTCAGGTTTAAATTTTTGAAGCAAAGATTTTTTAATGTCGATTATAGATATTTTTTTGGTTCTTTCATATAAAATATCCGCATCAGTATCTACTTCTGATACATCAGAGGACATATTATAGGCTTTATCTAAATTACCGCAAATAAAAATAAGCAAATTATTGTATTTTTTACAGCAACTATCTTTTTCTAAACTATCTAATTTTTCATATATAGCATCTATTTGTTCATCTAAAGAAAGTTGCATTATCTGTTCAATAGGTAAAGCACTTTCAGTAATCATCTTAAATTTATTAGCTGCCCAAACATAATTTTTAAATTTTTTATTAGCTTTTTTAGTAGGTTTAAGTGAAGGTGTGTTTTTTATCTTTTGCATAACAACATCACCAATTTCATCTACTTCTTTATCCTCATCTTCATCTTCATCATTTTGATCTTTTTCATATAATAATCCATATAAAAAATTCTGTAATTCATATTTTTCTTGAAAAGCATCAGAAAAACTACCATCAGATAAAAGTTCCCAAATATCAGTATAACTATTATTTCGAATCATTTCCCCTTTTTCCGTCAAACTACTAAATCTTTGTATTTCATCTAAAAGAAGAATAGCTTGTTTATTAGATGTAATATTTAATCCCGAAAGTTTTGACTGAATAGTCTCTCCCCTATCTTCTTTCGAAATTAATTGTATTTCAAGATAATTTTCTTTAAGAGATAACTTACTTACGAGTTTTCTTACTAGATCAGTTTTTCCTACTCCAGTCATTCCCCATAAATTTATAATTAAAGGATGTGTAAGTAATTCCGGAAAAGTATACCATACCTCAATTGAAGTAATTATTCTGTCTATAATTAAATCTAATCCAACAAAATCTTTCTTTAAACTTTCTCCTACTTCTATTAACTTTTGTCTTTTACTTTCTATCGCATTGACATCAATCACCCCTTCCCCCTAAATAAACAAAAATGTGTTTTAAAATATTTTTGGTATCTTTCCGTATCATCTATATGCAGTAGAATGCTCTCTCGAGCACAATAATCCCCTTTAGTACGATCCCAAATCTCTTTGTCCATCCAAGGGTTGCCATTCTCGTCATAATTGATTTGCGTGCCATTTGTGACGTGATAATCCGCTATAGAAAATAAATGTGTAAATCTAATATTCCAAAGAGAAAGCTCTTTTAGAGCCTTCTCTTTGGGGGGACCTGTCAAAATATGTACTTCCCACCCCATAAAAATTAAATCTTGTGTAAGAATAGAGAAAAATTGAGGGTCTGCATCAATCACATGGTGTATGTCTATGCCTATTTTTTTAACAAAATGAAAAGTCTTTCTACAATCTTTTGTCTCATAGATATATCCACAACCGTTCTCTATAGTGCATGTCTTACATAATTCTTTTTTAGGAATCATTTCTTATCAAATTTCTCCATATCTTTTTGATCCATTGCATCTTCAACTTCTTTACAGGCTCCACAATTAAAACAGTCATTTAAATCTTCATCGGATAACTCTTCTTCATCGTCTAATAAATCTTCTCCATCTTTTTCTATTATATCATCTTCCATTCCATCGTCATCATCTTCTTCAAATTCTTCAGTTTCATCATCATCTTCTTCAAATTCTTCAGTTTCATCATCAAATTCATCTTTATCTAAAATTCCTTGCTCACAACTCTTCTTTAGACACTCAGCATCACCACTTATAGCTATATAATGTGTATCAGCTTGATCAATTGTTAATTCTTTTCTATTAAAATTTTTCACTAACTCATCTATTATGTCTGCTCCTGCTCTTAAAGACTTTGCCCAAGCTTTTAGTGCTTTTTTAGAATCTCCATCATTTATTTCTAAAAAATGATGCAAATCATCTCCCTGTTTATAGTGTATATTTAAAGTGTATATATCCATAATATTCTCCTTTATTTAATTAACATTTAGAGATATCTTAAATAAAAGAAATAAAAAAATCAAGAAATTTATTCAAAAAATTTTAGACAAAGCATCTAGTTTTAATTAAACTAAATGCTTCTGCTGAGAGCTAAAAACCGAGAGTAAAATCGACTGAGATTTGAGATCGCAATTAGGCGGACTAAAGCAGAAAAGGTGTGTCCTATGGATACGCTATTAGTTCTAGAAATCATTGTCTGTTTCCTCCATTTAATACTAGTTCTATGGTAGGTCTTTCGTAGATTTCTTAAAAAGTCCTAATTAGGATTTCAAAGGGACTAATTCTCCCTCTGTTTTTATTATACAAATTAAATTAATAAAATATAATCATTTATAATTTTTAGTTTCTTTTTCTCTTCTTTCAATCTCATTTTTAAATTTTGTTAATAATTTCTGAAGATGCTCAGATTCTTCTTTGAATTCATTCTCTACAGAAGTTATCACTTTGACTAATAGTGGTAAATCTTTGTCAGCTAAAAACACTTTTGATCTCTTTTTCATTTTTAATCCTTTTGAAAGATATAAATTTTTAAAATTTATTTAAGTTATTATATCTTTTATTTGCATTAAAATAAAAACATTATTTTTTAATATAGAGCATAGTAGTATAATTTTTCAATTGATTTAAATATTTTTGTTCTGTTTTATTTTTACCTAAAACCATAACATATTTTCCCTTTAGTGGGATTTTAATTTTAGCTGATTCGTTTAATATTTTTTTTTGCCAAATCTTCCATTTTAATATAATTTCAGAAGGTATTTTACTTAAATTTTTAAAACCATTTTCTTTAAACCAAACATCTTCAGTTTTAATATTATTTTCTTTTAACCATTTTTTTAAACCAGATGTTCTGCTTAAATATTGTCTAGAAAAAAAATCGCCCTCTTTAAAATAAGGATGTTGATAAATAGTGTCAGCTCCAAAATTGTTACCTAAATAATCAAAATTACATGCTTGATATATAATTCCTAATTCAGAAGCTTTTGGATCAGCATAGCCTATAAAAAGTCTTTTATCTGTGTTTTTTACCATCCAATTTAAAGAAAACATAATAAAAGAACTACCTAAATTTTTAGGTGCCCAGGAAGCTGAACATCCTCTTTGTATTAAAGCTTCATATTTTTTTGTATCCTCTCCTAATAAAGTAGAATAAGCATTAGGTTCATTAATTAATACTACTCCCACAAGCATCTGTTGATATCTAGCTGTAAAAGTCCATTTTACAGAATTTCCAACTTTTTGTAACCATTCATATTTTTCTACAAATGATCTAATTCCATCATTAAAATCTTCTATATTATATACTATATCTGTAATTTTAATTTTTTTATAATCAAAAGATAAATCTCGAATATCATTTTTAAAATCTTTATCTTTTATTATTTTTTGATGTGCTAAATCTATTAATTTGTAATCAAATAAAGGAAGAATATATTTGGATATTAAACTTTGAAATTTTAAAGCATTTTCATATAAAAAAGTAATTCGATTTTCTCTATTAAGTTCAAAATCAATATCCCATTTTGTTTTAAAAACTTCTTTAACTTTTTCCAAGTCTTCCTTTAAAAAAGATTCAGTACAAATAGTTAGTGTGTGCTGATCATCTTTATAACCATCATCCATATACCAAATAGCTAAACCTCTAGCATCTAATTCTTTAACTACATTAGGATTTAAATATTTTTCATAATTAGTTTTATAAAATAAAGGATAAATGTCCGTAAAAATTTTATTTTGTATCGTTTTAAATACAACTGCTTTATAAATTTGATTATTTCTTTTATCTAAACGATCTACTATTTTAATTCCTGAATTTTGAGTATAATTTTTTAATAATTGATATTTATATTCTACATATTCTTTTTGTTTAAATCCATGTGCAATTTTTAATTGTGAATTAGAATGACTATGTCCTAAATAACTATCTCCCAAAATAGTACCATAAATCAATTGCTTTTGAGTTTCAGAAATATAATTTAAAGGCATATCATTTTTATCTAATAAAATTTCTGAATACAAAGAATATCTAATTAAAGTTTTTTTAATAGCATCTGCGCTTACTCTAAATAAGATTGCTATTTCTTCGATTGATTTTTTTTGATTTATATATAAATCTTCAATTTTAATTTTTTTTATATGCGCTCCATCTTCTCGTCTTAAAAATATATTAAATTTTCTTAAAGATTTATAAATAGCTGATATACCTTTATTTAAAAATTTTGTTATTTCTAAAAGAGATAACTTTTTATTAACATATAAATCATATAATTCTACTTCTGTTATTTCAGAAAAATTTCTTTTTTGTTTTTCAATATTGTGAGCTGTTTTACTTTGATTTAATCCAGAAGTAGACATTCCTATAATTTTAGAAATTTCAATATCTTTCAAACCTTGATTTTTTAAAATTTGATATTCTTCAGGATTAAATTTAACTTTTCTAAAAGAAATATTAAATTGAGCTAATCTATTAGCTAAAGCAGATCTTGATATGTTTAATTCTTCAGCAGCTTCATCTATAGTTTTACCACTATTTGCATATTTTTGTAAAATTTCAGGAGTTATTTTTTCTAACTCTTCAAGAGTAATTCTATCCGTTTTAGCAAAAGATATGTCCAATTTTCTACAATATCTTTGTAAAGTAGATTTAGAAATAGCTAATTTTTTTGCTGCTTCTATTAAGGAATATTCATTTTTTAATTCAAGTATAATTTGTTTAGTGATTTCCATATATTATATATCCTCATCAGAAAAATTCAATTCTAACCAATTATTAAATATAATATCTGAACAAAAAACATAATTTTTTAAATCATCTTTTAAATGAAAATAAGGTTTTGTTTTATTAAACATTCTTTTATATCTAGTAGAAGGTATATTTTCTAATCTATCAAGTTCATAAAAAGAAAGTATTCTACCATATTTTAAACAAACACTTCTATAATCTATTATTTTTTGCTTTGAACTATTAAATTCTTTATTCAAAGGCAATCCCGCAAAAATTAAAAAATTATTCCAAGAATCAAATTTTTTTTCTATTGTAGAAGTACTATATGGAAATAAATCAAAATTCTTTTTAAGAAATTTTCGACTAGTGTTAATTTTTTGATTATATAAAGCATTTATTTTTTTAACACAATCATCTATATTAAAAAATAAATAATCTTTATTAAGCGATTTTTTTATTATTTTTTCTTCAATTTTTCTAGAAATTTTATCAATACTGTTTTTTTGAAGAATAAATAAATTCTCATATTTTGTAATATGTTTGTTTTCTTTTTTATTATAAATACTGCCTAAAGGAATATAATATTTAGCAACAAGTCCAAATTTATTATCACATAATATAAAAAAATCTTCTATAAGATTATAATTCTCATAATTATTTAAAACTATAGCATAATATCCTTTATCTACTAATAAATCATAAATATTCTCAATAGTTTTTTTCAAAAAATTTTCACGCCAAATCTCATATAAAGGATATTGTTTAATACTTTGAGTTTGTTCTTCAGAATATTTTTCTAAATCAAAATAAGGAGGACAAGATAAAACTAGCCCTATTTTGTTTTTTAATTCTAAAGGACAATATTTTTCAGAACAATTTTTAATAATTTGAATATTTTTATTAATATTAATTTTTTCAATCATTTTTAATGAAGCTTCAAAAGTTTCTGAATTAGGATCTAAAGATATAATGTTATTTATTTTTGAAAATAAAGTACCTAATAATTTACCACCATATCCCGCATCGGGAAGATAAACATAATCATTTATGTCAAAATTATCACAAATCCATCTAGCAACCATTGGTTTAAAGTTAGCAACTGTTCTAAACATTAAATCAATACCTGTACGCATAGGAGAATGATTAACGCCTTCTGCATAATTAAATCTATTTAATATTAATTTTTTTAAATTTAAATCATCTAACCAAGAATTAAAAGGAGAAGCATAATTTTTATAATTAGCTTTATAAATATGAGGCATAAAAAATTTACAAATATCTAAACCTTGAGTTTTAAATTCCAAAATTCCATTTATTTCTTTTATTGTAGCTTTTTTAAAATTATTTAATTTATAATCCCATTGTTCATCATATATTTTTATATAAGGAAAACCAACAGTTCGATAATATTTAAAAACTTGATCTATCCAAAGTTCTTTTTCATCTTCAGACAAAAGATGAAAAAGTCTAGATTTATATTTTTTTATATTAAAATCATAACCTAAAATAGCTCTATTTCTAAATTCTTTTAATGTTTCTTCAGAGATTTGATTCAAAAATTCTATAGGAATTTTGTATAACATATCTGGGGTAATATACTTTTTTATTATATTAAAAAAATTATCTTTATTTCTTATTCTTAAAAAATTCATACCAGTCATAGAGGGGTAATTCTTTATTACAATATCTAAATTTTCTTTTTCATTTAAAAAATTTACAAATTCTTTTAAATTTTCATTAAAAGCAGTGTTTATTATAGGATAATTATCCTTAAGTTCTCCATCCCCAAAATACCAAAAAGCTATATAACCATTATTCCAATTATTTTTTAAATAACTTAAAGGTATTATTTTTTGATTATCAATATAAAAAATATCGCGCATAATTTTAAATTCTTTTGTAGCTTTTGTTTTAAACCCTATTTCTTTTTCTCCTTTTTTAGGAAGATCATAAAATATTTTAAGAGATAAGGGCAATAAATCAATATATATTTTTTTAAGATATAAATCTTGAGAAATAGCGTGACTTTCTTTATAAAAAGCTGTTTCTTTACCAGAAAAATATACACCACCATCACCTAATAAACTGCCTGTTACAATTATTTTTTGATATTCAGTTAAAGAAGCGATTGATCCTTGTTCTATAAGAATTTTAGATTTTAAACCTCTTTTTTTTCTATCATTTTTTATTTTTAAAGTAGAACAACCAAATTTTAATGCAAATTCTTCAAGAGTATTATTTAAATAATATTGATTGAATTCTTCATCAGTTAATTGATTAATATTAGGATAACTTTTATTTTTAGATTGAAGTAACCTATCAAATTGAGATTTTGTCTTAATATTATATCTTTTTCTTAAATTTGAAATAGTAACATCTGAACAATTATATAAATCACCTATTTCTCTATCACTCAAATTTTTTGTTACATATAAAGAATAAAGCAATTCTGAAGATAATTTTTTTTCAATTCCTAGCATTTATAATTCTCCATATTATTATTTTAATAGATTATAAAATAATTTAAAAATAAAGTAAAGGAGAATTCTAAAAATGTTTATTAAATTGTCTGCTAATGAACTTAAAAAATTAGGATATTTGATTTTGAAAAAATTAGAAATGAAAAGCTTCTTAAAAAAGAAACTTTTCATTTCTAAATAAAACTAAATATTATCTAGCAATAATCATACGACTTAATGCTCCTGGGTTATGACATCCCAAGCCAAGATTTTCAAAAATACTGAATCCAATAGTTCTAGCTTTGGGATCATCTGCACTTAAAACGGTAAGTTCCGTTCTCACAGGTATCCTGCCTAGAAATTCGGCCTCAGCACAAATGTAAGCATATCCTACTGGAACTTTTCTAGAAACGATAATTTGAGCACCCCAAAGATAAGCCATAAGACCTGTTTTTAATAAAGATGCTTGAGTTTCAATATCTAATATGTCGCGTCCCCATTTTCTAATATCCGTATAATCTTTAGGATTCATGAAAATTCTAGCTACTCTTAAATCATGTCTTTCAACATCAGCAAAAGAATCAGCAAAGAAAGAAGCAGTAATAGGAGCTGCTACGTTAATATCAGGATTTGTTAATCCGTCATCAGCAGCTGCGCCAGCTACAGCATCAAAAATAGCAAAAATTCTACCATCTTCTTCGGCTTGAATTTCAGCTTTCGCTAGATCTTGCGCTCTTTCAATTAAGTCAAAGCGTCTTTCTTTTACTTGTGTCAATGGAATAGTAGGGTTTGAACTTAATTCAAACAATGGGAAAATTACTCTTCTTGGTTTTTGAATTGCAAGAATGTTTTCACCCTCTTCTCCGATTACATAAGCAACAGCTCTTGGATCTTTATCATAAATTGGTAAAGCTCCATCAGGCAATTGTTCAACTAAAAAGGCCCTACGTCCAATTGACGTATAGTCTCGTCTGAAGCGCAATGGTTGAATCCATTTTGTTACTTAAACCTCTGTTAGAGGCGAATGAGCTTTTCAACTCATTTCTCATAGTTACCTATGAGTTCAGACTGTATCACCATTTCTGTTATTAAAACAGAAAGCCCGGCATGTCTTGAGAAATTACTTTCTCAAAATGGGAGTTATCATCATGCTCTATATAAATAGAGTTTAGATTTTCCCCAGTCGTTGAACCTTCAATGCTATTTCTAGCAAAGCTTGGCTGCTGATTGTCCTTACAAAATCTTTTTGGAATTTTATGATATAAATCTTCAGTAATTTCAGATTGAATATATTCCCAAGCTATATTATGACTTTCCTTTAAAACATGAATGTTTCCTTCACCTTCAGAATTCCAAGTAATAGAAACTTTAAGATTTAAAACATCTGCTAAAACATTAATCGCTTCTTTTGTTTTAAAAAAAGGATCAAAAGTGCAAATATCAAAACCATAACCAGTAGTACTTCCATCATCAAGGAACCAAAAAGCAAATCCTGAAGGAGTTAATTTTTGTAACCATTGTGTAGAAATTATTTTTATACCTTCTGGATAAAGTTCTTTACGAAATTCTGTAAATTGAGGTAAAGCAAAACTTCTAGCGTCAACATAAGGAAATAATTCTCCCCCTTCTTCAAAAGCTCTTTCACCATAAAATACTTTTGCAGTAAAGGGTTTCATAATTTCAGCTTGTTTTAACAAATACTTTTCTTGTTTGGTAGTATGTTGGCATAACCAATATCCTGTTCCTGATTTTTGAACAGCAATACAAGAATCACCTAATAAAGAACCATATAAAAATTGTTTTTGTCGATCTGAAAGAGGTACAAATCTTAAAGGGTTTCTTCGTAATCTATAATTAGGATCTGTTTTAATCCCATATATTTTACGTAATTTTCTAACCCAACTTCGAGAAATACCATGCTCATTAGAAATTTCGGTATCACTAAATCCAATATACTCATATTGTTCACGAAGAAAATCTTCAGACAATATAGAAGATAAAGAATTTAATTTTTTTTGACTTATTATGATACCATTTATATTCATTAATTTTTTCCAAAAATCTTATAAATTGGAGTTTCCAGCAATTTACCGAGTTTAACGTCCACTGATTCTAGTTAATGGACGCGGCCAGTTTAGCTCTGCCAGCAGCTGTTTTAATATACTCTGAGATAACTTGTTCTTTTACCTCATTACTGGCGGGTTGATTGTTTGTTAACATAAAAAATTCCTCCTAAAAATATTAATATTTTCTGATACCATTTCCTTAAAGGCAGTATCAGATTCTCATTATAAATCTCATATAAGGGTTAGCTGGAGTTGGAGATTGAGTAATAATACCAATTATTGTAGAAGCACCAGGAGCTTGTCCCCCGTTTAAACCAGCAGCAATAGTCAATAGACCATTTTGTGAACAATAAAGTGGCAATCCATAAGCATAATTAGGTAAAATTGAATTAATTCCATTAAAATCACTTGTTTCATAAAGATTTACTTCATAAACTCCCATACCCATTACGAAGACACCTTTTTCAGAAGCAGCAGCAGAAGATGATTCATAAGCGTTTCCAGCTAAATCATTAACATATAGTCCTACGATTGAATCAGTTGGTCCTGAACCAGCTCCTACAAGTCCTTCAGCTTTAATCGCAGCAACTGAACCAGCTAAACAACCTAATTTTGTAATTCCAGCTGTAGTAGTATTAGCTACTAATTGAGCAGTCCCTGTAGTATTTGATTTTGTGAAAGCAGCACTTACTAGACCCTCAATTGAATTTCGAACACCTAAATAAAGAATCCTTAAAATTCCACCGCCTTCTACAAGAAAACCAGTTGTACTTGACATAAATTATTCCTCCTAAAAAATTAATAATAAAATCACCATTTTCCTATTTAAATAAGACAGTGATTATTTTTTTAAACAAAAGATGCGCAATATTAATTGATTATTTTTAAAAAAACTTTTACATTCAAAAAATAAATTAGTAATATTTATATAGATTTGATTTTCAAAATTATAGAATTAATTAATTTTTAAAGGAGAATACAAAATGAGTACTTTTATTTTTACAGGAAAACCTACTTATGGTCTGACCACTAAAGATATTAAAGTTCCAAATGGAACAGGTTTTACTATCTATGCTGGTGTTATTCCATTTACTACACAAATTAAAACAGATAATGCTGTTGAAATAGCTTATTTTAAATCTAATGTTCAAATATTTAAGGCAATATTATAAGGAGGTTTTTATATGGCACTTTTTAAATACATAGGATCATATGCTAAGGAAAATGGAAAAGTAGATGTGAACGTAGGCAGATATAGTTTTTTAAACATTACTCCAAACAATTTTGAAATTGAAGTTCCTGATGATTCAACAGAAGCTACTTGGTTAAATGTAGCTATAGATCCATTTGAACAATCTTATTTATACGAACAACAAGTATAATTTTCTTTAACATTATAAAATAAAAAAGCCCCAAATTTTGGGGCTTTTTTATTTTTAGCATTTAGATTGTATTAATTAATTTTTAATCCTTACGCCACAAGCTAGATAATTTTTCTATTTCGCTATTACCTTTAGAAGCAGTTACATTTTTCAATGTTTTAATTTTAGCTTCTACTTTTTGTTCAGGTTTTACTTCTTCTTTTTCTTCTTCTTCTTCCTCTTCTTCTGCAGCTTTAAAAAGTTGAGCTAAAATAGCTTCATCTTCTTTAGATGCCATAACTTCATTAAGATCATCAAAAGAGATATCTAAATTACCTTTTTTCTCTTCTACTTTCTCAGTAATTTCATCAATTTTCTCTTTTGGTTCTTCTTCACTTTTTTTTACTTCAGAAGATTCTTTTTTATCATATTCTGGTTTTTGTTCTTGTTGTGCAGGCAAAGGCAAAGGTTTAACTTCTTCAGCTTTTACTTCTGGAGGAGTCATTTGTTTTTCTTCAACCTTAGTAGTATCTTCTTTTTTTTCTTCGGGTTTTACTTCTTCTTCAGCTTTTTTTCCTTTTTCTTCTTCTTCTTCTTCTTCTTCAGTTGCTATTGCATCTAAAACTGCTTCTACAATCGCAGCAATTTTATCTTTACTCATTTCATTTTTTTTATCTTCCTCTTCTTCCTCTTCTTCTTCAGCTTTTTTTCCTTTCCCTTCCTCTTCTTCTTCCTCTTCTTCAGCTTTTTTTACTTTTTCCTCTTCTTCTTCTTCCTCTTCTTCTTCAGCACATTTTTTCTTTGTTTCCTCTTCTTCCTCTTCCTCTTCTTCACTTACAACATTTAAAACAGCATCAACGATTTTTGCTATTCTAGCTTCATTAATATTATCTTCGAATTCACGAATTCTACGTAAAGTAGAAAGAACAGATTTATTTGACATAGTCATATAATCTACTGCTTGTCTTTCAATAACATCTACTGGAGCTTCTGGAAGCATAAGTTCTGCCATTTTTAAACAACGTAAAGCTTTTGCTTCTAATTCTTTTGCTTCATGTACCATATGAGCATATGTTTTCATTTTAGCATGTCCTGATGGTTCACGACCAGCAGCATTTTCTTCATCCCATGGACGATTCATGTTTGGGGTTTCAGCCCAAGAATCTGGATTTCCAGTTTCATATTTTTCTACTGGTGGGTTTGGATGTGGAGCAGTCATAGTAGTAGGACTGTCATTTAAACCCATTGATTTCTTTGTTAATCGATCTCTCATTATAACCTCCTAAATAAATTATTTATTCTTTTCCAAAATTTTATTTATAAAATATATTGATTCTTCTTTTCCTAATTTACCAAAATTTTTTTTAATAGTTTTGTATATAGCTATCACATCTTTATCTTTTTTCTGTACTATTAAATCCGTTAATTTATTTTCGTTTTCTACTAAAAATGCCATTTTTTCTATATAATTATCTAAAATCTTCTTATCTACTTTAGCTAAAGGTCCTGTTTTATTTTGAAATTCTTCTAACTCTTGAGCAATTTTATCCAATTTCCAAACCATATTAAATGCCCAAAGATGATCAAAATCTTCTAAATCTTTAGCTATTTTATCTATTTCAGTAATAACTTTTTTTAACATATTACTTTTTCATTCTTTTAAGATGTTGTCTTCTTTTTAAAATTAATCTATTTTTCTGTCGCCATTTTCTATTGTACATTTTAATTTTAAATTTATTCTTTTTGTAGCGTAATTTATTTTTCATTTTTGTACGAAAATCAACTAGCTTTTTTCTCTTAAATAATCTTGGTTTGTAACTAATTATCTCCATTCCAATTATACCAACCATTTTTTAGCTAATTTGTTGATTTCTACTTTTTCTAATATCTTCAATTCTCTATTTAATTTAGATTCAATAGCTTTTGTATATCTTCTAAAAGAAGGAAAATCCTTAATATTTAAAGCATTTATCACTTTAAATACATCCATATTAATAGAGTATTCTTTAGATATATAAGCAATTTTTAATATATCTGATGAAGAATATCCATTTTTCAATAAAGAACTAACTCCTTCTTTTCTTATTAATTCTTTTGCTTTCTTTACTTTTTTTACTAAGTTAGATTGTATTATACTGTCATTTAAATTAACATCTTCTAAAGTATTTTTAAAATCTTCAGGTTTTAATCCCATTTCTTCAACTAATTCTTTTTTGATTTGATTCATCAAATTTTCCTTAAGTTGTTTTTTTAAAACATCGTAAGGAACTTTTTCTACTTTCTCTAATTTATCATCTCCTACATCTTCTTCCATAGGAGCAGGAAGAGCATCTGATTCGGGAGGTTCTCCCAATTCTTTTAATTCTTCTGGAACGGGTTCTGAAGTTTCCTCTGGAGTTTCCTCTGGAGGAGTTTCCTCTGGAGGAGTTTCCTCTGGGGGAGTTTCCTCATTTTTAGCAAAAACTTTTTTCACTTTGTCTATTAAAAGACATGCAGAAATTACTCTTTGGGCAATATCTTTTAATTCCATAGATTGAATATTCATTATTGGTTCATATTTTTCAATAAAAGATTGTTTATCTATAGATTCTATCTCTAATTCATTTCTTAAAACAGCTCCCTTAAAAGCAGGGGTTTCCACCCAAGATCCTTCAATAAATTTATTAGAATCTGGGTACAAATAATGCCCACATAATTCAGCTACACTTCTTTTCTTCCCGTCATTTTCACTTATAAAAGAATTTCTTTTAAGATATTGAATGTGGTCGCATAATTCAGTACTATCTGTTGCTACTCTTCCACATTCTGTACAAATAGTGAAACCCACTACTGCACCCATGCTTAAAGTAGTTAGTTTACCCGAAGTAATCTTTCTTACTAGATCATCATGCTTTTTATTAGTAGCTACTAAAATATCTACGAATAAAGATTTGCCACCATCTACTTCTCTTAAAGCTGCATCTAATATTTTACCTTTAGATAATTTTGGATCTTGAACATGTTCTACATAATTTTCTGACCCAATAAAAGTTTTATAACTTTGCTTTAATAATTGTTTCGACCACGCATCTCCATTAGAATTAATATATTTAGTAGTTTCAGGAGTAATATAATAATCTTTACATCCTTCTAATTTTTCAAATTCTTTTCTCGTTTTTTCGGATGTAAAATGTACAGGTTTAGGAGCATCTTCTACTTCTACTGAAGCTATAATAGTACAATGTGTAAGTAAATAATCATTGGGATTAAAATCAGAAATAATTTTTTTAAAATCTACAATTTTATCTGATGCTGTTTTAATTGTTCCTTTATTTAACCAAGAATCAATTTTTATTTCCGATTTTTCTATTTTTAGAGATGCTTGTTTTAAAAATGCCATTTTAAGATTTCCTCATCTCTCCGAGAACTTTTTTTACAATTCCCGCATAATCTATTTCAGAGGTATATCCCTTAATAATATTTTTATAACTATTAAATTTTTCTGCTGCATGTACAATATTATTGTATAAATAAGTTTTCTTTTGTTTATCTGAAAAGATCGTTAAACCAAATCCCTGCTCACTATTTCCAGCTAATCTTAAAGAATAATTTTTTTTATCTCCATCTATAATTACTTCTCTTGCATATTTAACATCTACTCTGTCTGAATAAATTCTATTAATACCTTCTTGTACTAATTCTTTATTATCAAATGCTGTGATAGTTTTTTTAAAAGCGCCTGCTTTTGAATATCCTCGATTATAAAGATTTGAAATGTGTACAATTATGGGATTTAACTCTTCTTTAATAAAATCTTCTAATACTCTGTGGGGTTTTATTTTTTCAAAATAACGATGACTTAATTCATTTTGAAATGAAGGATAAGCTTTATCTTGATTTACCACAGGAGGTTCTAGAATAGGATTTATTTTAATAAGATCCCAAGGATCTTCATATCCCTCACCGTTAGGCCATTGTACTATCACTTTATTAGTTGAGGGTATGACTGCTATTACAATTCCAGTATAGGGAGTTTTAATGTTATCTGTGATAACTTTTTTAACTACATCTCCCTTACTGAAATTAAATGGGTTGACCCTCATAGGGTATAGGTCAGAAGAAAAAATTCTGTTCATTTAAAAAACCCCAATAAAATATTAAAAAATCAAATTATTTCTTTAATTTTGCAGCTACCATACTTTTAATAGTATTTCGCAAATTTTGGGCTACTTCAGCTTCATTATAATTATCGGAAGGCTGAGGTACTTTTTGTCCATCTTGGCGAATTTCAGTAGGTTCGTGACGAGTGATTACTTCTTTATGGTCTCCACCGTCTTGATCTGCAGTAAATTTATCCATATAAGGTTCGTCTGGATCACGTTTTAAAGCTCCTGTACCTCCAAAAGAACTCATATAACGAGCTTCATCTTCATCATATGCCCAAGATCCACTACCAATTCCCATAGCTTCTTTTTCTATAGCAGCAGTTTTCTCTTCTTTAAGAGCTGAAACTTCGATTAGATCAGATAAACGATCTATACGATATGCTAAATGTTGTTTCATTTCTGGTGCGATACCTTCAATTTGTTCAATCTCACTAGCTAAACTGTCTAAATGAGCTGTAAAACTTCTTGCTTCTTTAATTGTCTTAAACATATCTCCTCCAATTTTTACATTATTTTCATTATTTATATATGTAGGAATAACTTTATAAATAAAACCTTCTATATCAATATTTAATTTTTTACCAAATGTTTTGAATTTTCTTTCTAAATTAGTAATAAACCTACTCATATCTCTATCAGAAATTTCACTATTTTTTTCAAATTTTTCTGTTAATTCTTCTAAAAGATTTTTTTGAATAATACCTTTAATAGAATTTTCATTTACATGTATAGGAAAATTATGTCCATGAGATAATTCCATATAAAGAGTATCTATCATTTCTTCATCTATAAAATCTTTTAAAGATTTATAAGTAGTTATTTCCTTATCATCTTCCATTTCTATAACTTTTTTACCATCATATCTGTATACTTTACTCATCTTCTTAAACTCCACTTTTTACTTTAGAACTTAAAACCTTATATAATACTTCATAAGTAGGGCTGTTTATTTTTGATTGAAACTTCCCATTATCTAAAGTATGAATAGTATATTGCAAAGCTGCATTTAAAGCAGTACTGGGAATTATTGTATAAAGATCTTTATCTAAAGAAGAATGCGCTGCTGTTACGATATTCTTTAAATCTTCTTTAGTAATATCTCTAACATCCGCATAATTCCATCTTTCAGGTCTATCACTCATAGGTCCATATAGATTACGAGGTTGTTTGACTTGATCTTCTATAATTCTCTGTGTATGAAAATATCCCTCAGAGGAATTTAAAAAAGAAGTGACGATTCTTTTAACTTGGTCCATTAATAAAATCCTTAGCTTTTACATCTGTAAATACTAGAAAAGAATAAATATTAGTAAAATAATTATTTTTACAGAATAATGTGATATATTAGTAAAAAATTATACTTTTTTCCAAGCATCAATTTCATAACTTAATTTGAAATTATTATTTCTGACAAAATTAGCAGTATCTAATATACTATCAAAAATGCCCATATCTGTCCAAAAAGAATTTATTTTATAACCTATGCATTTATTTTCTTTCACATAGGTCATATTTAAATCGGTTACTTCTAATTCTCCTCTAGTTGAGGGTTTTAAAGTTTCAATTCGATCAAATAAAGTATTGTCATAAAAATATAATCCAGTGACAGCTAAATTAGTGGGGGGATTTTTAGGTTTTTCTATAATATTGTTTATTTTTAAACCTGAATTAAGAATATCTAATTCTAAATCAACAAAATCTACTTCTGCTACCCCAAATCTTTCAGGATCAGATACTTCTTTTAAAAAAAGTCCACAACCTAAATTATTTTGAGATTCAAATTCTTTTACTTGTTTGGATATGTCTTCCTCAAAAAAATTATCTCCCAAAATCACAGCACATTTATCATGAATGCTGCCTTTAGCTTGATAGATTGCATGAGATATTCCTTTGGGTTCATTTTGATGGACATAAGTAAGTTTTTTAATTTCAAATTCTCTACCGTCACCTAAAACTGAAACCACTTGTCCATTATATCTTCCCCCTAAAATACAAACTATGTCTGTAATTCCAGCTTTTACTAATGTATTTAAAGGATATTCCAATACTAAACGATCATAAACTAAAGCTAATGCTTTATTTGTAACACGTTTTGTGAATAAATTTAAACGAGTTCCAAGGCCACCTAAAATTAATACTCCCTGCATAAATTTTTTTCTCCTAAATTACGTTTTATTTTTAATCGACTAGCTTTATCTTGAATACTTTTCCAATTTTTATTTTTTATTTTTTCTAAAATATATTCTTTACTTTCAAAAGAATATATTTTTTCTAATAATAAAATTTCATCTTCAGTCCATTTATTTTTGGTTTTAAGTAATTTAAAAAAAGATAATCTATGTTTTATACTTTTTTTTGATCTATTAGGTAATAATATATATAAATTTTTTATATTTTTATAATATTTTTTTAAAATTATATCTTCATTTTCAGTCCAATATACAGGCGTTTTGTATTTATTTAAATTTATTTTTAAATCTAAATCTTTTATTAAAAAAGAAATTTTATGATTTTTATATACTTTATATAAAATAGCTGGAAATTTAGGATAAAAATTTTTAAATTCTATATAAGTAGAATATTTCTTAAATTTACTAATAAATTCTAAAAATTTAATTTTTAATTTTTCTTTATCTATTTCTCTTAATTTTTCTTGATTTTCAATTTTTAAAGACTCCATAGAACCAAACATTTTTTCTATAGTTCTTTGATGTATTCCGATTTTTTTCATAAAAATACTAACAGATAAAAAACTTTCTTCCTCGGAATATAATTTTAAAAAAAGATTATTAACTTCCTCTTTTGTAAAAAAAGTATCATTGTCTTCTATTATTATTTTATTTGAAAATAATTTAATTAATTTATTGTAAAATTTTTCATTTATTATAACAATTTTGATATTTGGATTTTCTTTTATAAAAGAAAGATATTTATTATTTCTTGCATATCCTTTTATCTCATAAAATTTATTCTTATTTGGAATATAAAAATCAGGAGTATAAGAATGTCCATTTTTTAAAAAAAAAGTATATTTTTCATATTCATAATAAATATTTAAATATTTTAATATTCTAGCAAAATTAGCTTCCCAACTAGATCGTACATAATGATTTAAATCTTTTCTAAAACCTGCTTTACTATGAGGAGGAGGTTTTCCAAACATAGCATTATTATATCCTTTTGATTTACCATTTATTTTTTGAGTTTCAGAACCTTTTTGAATAGATTTTTTTATTTTAGGGTGATTTTTAGTTAAACCTTTATTCCAAAAATGTATTATAGAAATATTATTTTGAATCATAATTTTTCTTAAAGTTTTTGGATTAATTTTAAATTTAAAATGATTTAAAATATCTTTAAGAGAACTACCTTTTTGATAAAAATTTCTAATTTCTTCTATTTTAGAAATTACTTCTTGAATATTGTTATGTTGATCTTTTGTCATATAAATTTTTCCTTTTATTTGAAATTATACAATAAAAGAAAAAATTTATAAAAAATCAAATATCATTCTGTTTTATTATTTTCTAAACCTTCTTCTGCTTGATTAATAATATCATCTGCTTCTTCTACTGTTTTTTGAAAAGATTCCATTTCTTCTGTTTGTTTTTTCCAATGAGGAGAATTAATTTCATCATAAAAAGTATCTAATAATTCACTTACTACATTTACAGTATTAGATAAAGCTGCTCTAATATCTTTGATCCCTTTGACAAATCCAATTCCCCCCATACGTCCATCTGGAGATATTTGTGAAGATTTAATTTTTGCAAAAATATTGTTAGCTTTTACCATATTTTGAAAAGCTGTGCCCAAACATTTATATGTTGCTGCAACAGAATTCATGCCTTCTTCTTTAAGAGGAAATCCTTTAATATATTGTCTATTAACATCTGTGTCAGATGTATCTTTAATATGTTTTATTTCGCCAGCAGTTCTAATTCTTTTAAGAGCTATTTTTTTAGCTAATATAATTTCTTCTTCTTCAGACAATTTTTTTATATCAATTTCTTCAGAAAGTTTCATATCATTTTCCTCTTTTGAACGATCTTTTTTATCTAGCGGATCGTCTAATGTTTTATGTTTTCTCCTCAAATCATAACGAGGTGGTTTTTCTTGAGGAGCAGAATATTCATTTCCCCCATCGGGATTATATTTTTTTCTAGGCATTTTATTATCCGTAAATTACTTTACCAAATATTATATATTGTACATAAGCAGAAATTGCTTCAGCATCAAAAGATCCTGTTGTAGATTTTTCATTGAGATGCAATCCAGGTAATTTATGTGATTTTAAAGCAGTTATAAATTTGTCCAACCCATGCAATGCTTTTTCTTTATTTATTTTATACTCTTTTCCTTCTTCTTCATCTTCAATATGAAATTCTAAACTTTCATAATTCCAAGAAATAGGTCTTAACCCCGAACCAGATAAAGCTTCAGGAATGTTCTCTAACAATTCTTTTGCTACCTGTAATTTTTCTTTTGGATTTAATTTTTCAGCTAAAGGATATATTTCTTTTTCAGCTGATTTTTTATTTAAATCTTCATTCGCTTTATCTTCTAATTCTTCTAATCTATTTGTCCCATCAGGAGCTATATAATATAATGGAGCTTCGTTAAGATGATCGAGGGAAATTCCTTTATAATACTCATTTAAAGATTTTATATCTTCTTTTTTAACATCCTCTATAATTCTTTCTATTGTCTTTTTATGTTCTTCTTCTATTTCAATGCCCTTCTCAATTTGTTTTGGGTCAAATTTAGTATCTTCTTCTATTATAGCTAATACTTTTTTCAAAAAATTTTTATTCATAATAAATGACTCTCCTTATTTAAAACGTTCTTCGCCAGGTACAGGTTCTTCTCCTGCTTCTGGAGCTTTCCATCTTAGCTTCATGTAATTAGCTACCCTTTCTGCTAAATCTGTATTTTCTACTACCTGATCCGCTATAGGTTGTGCTAAAGCATTCAAAATATCATTAAATCGAGAGTCATTTACTGTCAGCATATCTTTTTCCATCTCTTCTTTAGCAGAAATTGCATCCAAACCTAATAAATCTAAAATATAAGATAAAGGTAATGATCCCTTCTGATATAAATCGAATAATTGATTAAAAATAGCATCATTATCTCTAATTGCTAATCGAGTAAAAGATAATTTAGGATATAATAATTGTTTGTTGCCAAATTTATCATATTCCCAAAAACCTTTTTTAAGTGCTACTGGTTTAAAAATATGATTCTCTACAAAATCCTGAATTACTTCTCTAAAAAGCATATATTGCGTATTAATAATCTCTAAAGAAATTTTTTCTCCTCCATAAGTTGCTTCTCCAGTCAAAAGTCCTACCGTGACACCTAATCCAGCTGATAAACGCTTTTCTAATTCAGCATATTCATCTGCTAAATGTAAAATACGTCCATCAGATCCCATCTCATTCCATATAATTTCATAGTTAGCAATAATAGAATAATCAGGATCTACTAATGAAGCATCTACTTGCTCTCTCAATGAGTCTATATCATCCCACGATGCTTTAGGAGCAGATACTACCCTCATAGGAGTCATATGCCTTGATGCAATTTGTGACTGGGCCTGTCTGTATTTATCCATCAATAGCAAGGATCTCAAACAAGAATCTAAGATAGAAGATCCAGCCTCTTCATAATCTCCAGTCTTTCGCATTAATTCTACTAAATGAGATCCCTTATAGGGATCTGTTTCAAAGAATAGGGGTTGAGCAGACTCTAAACTTTCTTTTAAATCAATTGGCATATCTTTTAAAATTTCTTCCATATCTTTTTCCATATATGGATTAGTCGCCATTTGTCTAATAATATTTCTAGTGTCAGTAGGGACTACTAATTCTGCTTTAATTTTATCTGTAAACTGCCATCTAGTAATTTTTACCATATCAGGAGGAAGAATTTGTATTCTTTCTAGACCTTGGTAATCGGGTAATTGACTATCGTATTTTTTTCTTAATTCTTTAGCTGCATTAGACATTTGTAGAACAGAATCAATATTGAAAAGAGGATCATTTTGAGGACCATTTTCGGAACCATCTTCTAAAAAAATATAACAAACTCCCATCAAATAATATTCATGCGAAAGAGCTAATAATTTTTTAAATAGTTGTAGTCTATCAGACATACTTTGAAAAAAAGTTAAAATATATTGAGATTTTTCTGTATCTTGACATTTAGGCGGTATGAGTCTAATTCGAGATAGAGGAAGTTCACTATGTAAATCTATTGATCTACGTACCATTTCATTATAAGCATAAAAAAATCTATACCAAGCTCTACGTTCTTTTAAGTTTTGTGGAAGTTCGAGGAAATCTTTAGACAATATTGGTGAATAAAAATCACTAAACATCGCCTCATGAATATTTTCGCCTCCTCCAGCACGTTTTTTAAATCCTGTAGAAACAGTAGCATATCTTTTATTTTTAAAAGTCGGATTTTTGTTCAAGTTAATTAATCCTTTTTCGTATCAACAATCTCATTGATATCTAATCTTTTAAGACAATCAGAACCCAATCTTAAATTATCTAAATTACTTTTAAGAGATCCTACATAATTATTTGTTTTATTAAAATTTTCTAAATTATATAACTTAAATATTTTGTCATCTAAAATAGAAATATCTTTACAAATTTTAGTATATAAATCTTTTATTTCTTTATCTAATTCTATAGGGTCTTCTTTTTTTTCAAGCCTCAAAGATAATATATATCTAGAAGCAGAATTTAATTTATCTATACCCCTCTTAATAAATATAAGTTTATTATTATTAGAAAGTTCATTCTCTTTATATATAGAATAAAAAATTTCTTGCAATTCTTTTATTCCTTTCTTTAATATATTAATTTTAGAATCTATGTTAGAAAATTTTTCATTGTTTTGTTTTCTTTTATTTATAGAAGAAATATTCTTATCTACCATTTTTAGTCATCCAATTATTAGCACGTTGACGACGTGAATTTCTTTTAGTATCAATTACATTATGTAATTTATTTTTCATCACTTGATATTGTGTAGTTGTTTGCATATAAGTATGCCTATTACTAGAAGTAGACATATTTCCAGAGACTAATCCTTTTCTCAAAGCATCAGATGCTAACCAAACGCTTCGAGCTAAAGCATCAGATAAATCATCATGACTTCCTTTCATTCTAGGGGATTCTACTTCAATTACATTTTTAGAATGTTGTTTTACTTGTAATTTAAGTAATTCGCTTATAAGAGCACCATCTGTATATTCATCAGGTTTTACATTATACAATCTTAATTTTCTGTCGATTATTAACATCATTAAATTTTGATAAATTTCAGAATTAAAATTTCTAGTGTGATATATAAGATCAAATTGAGGTAATCGTCTCTTACTCAAATTTTGAGCTACTACTATACCATTATGTTGATCTAAAAGACCTTTTACCACATGAAATTTAGAACAAATTTCTGATATCCAATCAGCAATAGATTCAAAATCTAATATATCTAAATTTTCATACGGAGCAACGCCTGCTTGTCTAGATTCAATATAATCTAACTCTATTTTATCTACTTTTTTTCCTTCCTCATCAGTTATTTGTGTAATATGGGTAACAGCTATAGCAGTACCATCTTCTTTGAATCCTACATCTAATCCTAAAAAATGAGGAGTCCTAGATAATCCTACTTTTTTTGGTCTTAATTCAGGAACGATTACTTTTCTTAAATATTCTTCGGGCAACCAAGATCTTATTCTGTCTGAAAATTCTGCTCCAAATTCACACTCATAAACTAAAGGATCAGCTTTATATCTAGATTTAAAAAATTCTGGAGTTAAATAAGGATTAATTTCCCAACTAGGAGCTTTTACCAACAAAAGATGTTCAGCTCCTTCCAAGGCTAAATTATGTAAATCCCACAACACTCCTGATTTAGTCAAAGGAGAAGAAATATTTATAATTCTTCCTTCTGATTTAAAAGTAGCTACCGAAGGAGTAATAGCATCATATACTGCTTTGTCTGATTTATTAGACTGTGTCTTTTCATCTACAAAGTGAGCTTGTTCGTCCATTATAACTAATAAATTACCCACCCCTCTCATAGCTCTAGCAGAGCAAGGAGATGATCTTACTATAATAGAAGATTTTCCCTCATCTCCATATTTTTCTATATCTCTTCTACTTCTAATTAAAACTTTATCTGCTAGGGGTTTTCCCATGTATCTATGAAAATAATTACATTGTGAAAAATGTCCTAAAATTACTCTAAATAGAGTATTAGCTTGATCTTCCGTAGTAGCAATAGTAGTTAATTGAATTTCAGCATCAGGAAGTAATCCAAAATATTTTTGAGGATGATATATTTTTAATATTCTATAAGTCTCATAAGCAGCTATCCAAGAAGATATGGTAGAATTATGAGAAATAATATCATTGCCTATTATATTTGTTCCTTTTACTTCCAAAGAAACTGTTGGCATTCTTCCTACATCTTTAACTTCTTTTATTGTATCCCAATATACTTTTGCATTAACCAAATTTAGCATTAACTCATCTTTAACTTTGTGTACTTTTCCTACAGAAAATCTTCTACTTCCAAATCTTGTGTATTTTGCTCTCAAATAAGCACCGGGAGGTAATCCACTCCACGCATTAAATTGAGCTGTACTCCTTTTTGCACTTCCTGCTAATACACTCAATTCTTTTTCTTTTTTAAATATACCTATTTCTTTTTCAAATCTAAGAACATTTTCTTTATTAGCTATAGCAAGAGACCAAAAAGATAAATTACTTTTTGGAGGGCGTATTAATGTTATAATTCCAAATTTTAAAAGTTCTCTTTGTATATCTTCTACAAATTCTTTAAAAGGATAATAAAAATATAAAAATCCCCTATCTGTATTTTTTCTCATTTCTATTTGAGTAGTATAATAAAAAATTATATTTAAAAATTTTTTTAATTCATTTTTGGGAGATTTTTTAATTACATCTGGAATTTTTCTATGTCTATAAGAATTTTTTTCTATACCATATTGATGAGCAAGCATTTCTGCTCTAATTTCTCCAATAGATGCTGTACCAAATAAATCTTGAGAAGAAGCTATTGCAACAAAATCTCCTTTTTTTAAATTACTAGCTTCTACCCATCCTGGTTCTTCCTGCTCATTCTGCCACACTAAATAGGGATGATTTTTAGTTACTATTTCGCTTCTACCTAAAGTAGTAGTAACTTTCACTGTTTCCTGTATCCCATTATTCTCTGCTAATATATCATAAGTTATTTTTTTATTCCAATTCTCATCGTAAGTGAATATTCCTATTTTCTCACCTTTTTTTAATCTATCTAAAAGTTCTCGATAATTTAATGTACCTTCCGTAGTAGTAATTTCAGAATATTCCCAAACACATTTAGTTCCTCGTCTTCCTATTATTAGTACTAGTTCATTCCTAACCTTATCATCTATATATCTTATATTACATCTACCCTCATTATATAAATAATTTAAATACTCTTGTTCGGTAAATTCATATAAGATATGCTCATTAAATTTATCTCTTACTATTATTGTTTTTATCTTATCATTTAAAGGTATTTTATAATATAACTTCAAAATAAATTTTTGACCGGGCATTAGAGGAAGAGTTTTTTCATTAAGATTAAGTCCCCAAGGCGCTTCTAAAAAAGTAATAATATCTTTAATATCAGATTCATTTCCTGCATCTTTTGCAAAATTAGAAGCTAATCTACTTATTGAATTAGAATTGAAATTAGTAGTAGGAGGATAATTAGGTTTGATGAGTTTCTCCTTTTTTCACGATTCTTTTAATCTTTGTTCTGCTTCCTCTTCAAAACCTTCTAAATTTTTTTGGAGAGATTGAAAAAATAATTCTATTTGTTCGGTATTATAATTTAAATCCAAAAAAGTTTGTCGAATTTTAAGCATTAAGTGACTAAAAATTATTTGCCATTGAGGAGATTTTAAATTAATAAAATCATTTAAAGCTATATTTCTTCTTTGTACAAGAGCATCCATCACCATTTTCAAAACTTGTGCTCTTCTTACCGAAATAGTGCCCGTAGATTGATCTCTTTCTTCTAATTTTATTCTTTCAAATTTAAGAGAAGCGGTTTCTTCTGCTAACTCAATTAAAACAGTATTTACTAAATCATAAATATTCTCATCCCCAAGAAGACCTTTTATTAAAGCATCATTTCTTACGATATCTTCTTTTTTAGGAAGAGTTCTTAAAGTTTTAATTTCTGTAAGTTTTGAATTAGTAACTAAATCTTTCTGCAAAGATTGATCTTTGGTCATTAAATACTCCAGTCACTTTTAAATCTTCTCTTTTAATCAATTGAAAATTGATTTAATCCTGTAATCTCTAAATCTTTTTTCTTTTTATGAAATTCACCCACATCTAAAGTAGATGCTTGCAAATTCATACTAGCTAACAAATTATCTGTAGGAGCAGATGAAGAATTAACTTTAGAATCTAAAATAACTTCAAAAGATTTTTTCATATCAATAGATATATCTTTTTGAGTAGTTACTATTTTTAAATTTTTAGGCATAAGCACAGGTACATCTAATTGATATTTCTTAATAAAATCTAAATTAGATAAAGCTTTTTTTATTTTTTCTAATAAAATTTCTTCACTCATTCCAATTTTCTTTCCCATATTCATTATACTAGAAATTTTGAAACCTTTATTCAAAGCATTAGCAATTTTATTAGAAGTTAATATAATTTTTTCGGAAGATTTAGGAGTATAACTAGTATTGTCTAAACAAGAGGATAATTCATAACTTTCTACAATTTTTGAATTATTTGTAATTGTTAACCCATTAGATAGAAAAGCTAATCGCAATCCCTGTATTTTATCCTTTTCAAAAATTGAAGATACTTTTTCTGCTATAACTTCAGGATATTTATTTAATTCTTTTACCCAAGCTTGAGCAGGAATACTATTCACATCAGGCACTATTGTTTTATTTAAATTTCGACAAAGTGTCCCCGACGGAGAATGATTTTCTCTACAATTACAAAAAGGTTTTTGTGGAGAAACAACTATATACTTTACATCTGAAGCATTTTGTTTTACATAATCTTTAGCTGCAGCACAATTCTCTTGTGGAATTAAATCTGATTCAATATATACTCTACCTAAAGATCCTTGCTTTAATAAAATATTATCAAAAGTTTTTTTATTTTTTTTAAATTCTTCTTCAGAATATCTTTCTCTTATATAACTTTTAATTATCTTGCCTGAATATCCCTTAATAAGGAGATTAGCTATATCTTTACTGATTTTATCAGTAGGAAAATTAGATAATTGCTTCTCTAAATCTTTATATTGTTCTTCAAATTCTTTCTTTTTGTCTTCTAAAGTTTTTTCTTCTGATTTTTCGATTGGTTTATTTTCAGCAATTTTTACTTTTACTACAATCTTTTCTAAAAAAGCTTTTTTTAATTCTTCTTTAGAATTAATTACAATTTCTTTTCCTCGAAGATTACTTAAATGTTTAGCATAAAAGGATAATAAATTTTCATCATATTCAATATCAGAAGCAATGGTTTTTTTATATACTTCGCAACGTTCTTTTTTGTTAAAAATACAATCAGAACAAGCAGATATTTCCTTTACGTATCTTGCAGTTTTATTTCTCTTGTCTGTAAAATTAGCTCCTTCTACACATTTAGAAAAAGGAGTAGGATCTACATAAATGTTCCCTAAAAGACCTTGTTCTTTGAGCAATTCTGTTATTTTCCCCATAGCAGCTTTAATAACTTTAAGATCAGCTCTAGAATAGATATCTTCTACTAATTCTTTCCCCGTTCTCCCAGACATCATTTGTTTTTTAATATGATCTAAAAGATCTTTTGTGTCGTTATTAGTTTTATCGGGTATTTTATTATTATAATTTAAATCCATATTAGGTGTTAAATTAGGATTATTATGTTTATCTTTTAGATGCTTCCATTGCTCTTCCAATTTAGGAATAGCAATATATTCAGGAATAGAATTAAAAGGTATATTTTTATAATCTTTTGGATCTATATCTAACCAACTATAATCAGATATTTTTCCTGACTCATTTAAATACTTATCTAAATCGCCCATATTTGCCATTTGATTTGCTCCTAAAATCCTTTAAAAATTTACTCGCCTATTAATTCCCCATCAAAAAGTCTTTTAATGTAAGTATTATTATCAGCATCTTTAAATACTCTCCAAAGATCTTTTTTACTCCTATGTATAAGCGTATCCTCAGATAATCTCATAAAATCAGAAAGATCCATAGCTGAAGATATTTTTATAATCTCTTCTTTCGGAGATAAAAAATTATCTACCGCACTCGATTTTGAATGCCCTAAATCTGTTATCTCTGAAGAAGTCAATTGTAATAATACATTATCATTGGGTGTTCTAGTCATATTAGTTAAATCATTTTTGTAAGGAGATAAAAAATTACCGCCCGCCCACTCTGGATTCGACCATTCCCCCGGATAGACTAATTTATATCTCTCGTTAAAAGTTAATTCTCCATGCGGAGAATCCAAAGTTTGCAAATCTGTGTACGACTGTTCTTGATCCGGGTAGTATTGTTGCTGTAAATCCGGGTACATGTTATAGTCTATCGGAGTTACATAATTAGACGTATACGCATTAATTATATTTTCAAGACGTTTCTTGCTGTTTTTCATATTTAAACCTCAGAAGAAGCGTAAATATTAATTAATTATTTGAAATTTTAACAAACATCAATATAAGATAAATTTTTTGTGGCCCATTTTGGTAAACGGATCTCTCTGAGAATATTAAAATTATTTTGACTTATAAGTTTAAAAGCTTTATAATATTTTTTATATGAATAATTATCTTTTACTTTTTCTAAACATTCTAAATTTTTCATGAAGCGGTGTCTTATGCGACTTTGAGTCATATTTACTTGTTTTGCTACTTCACTTTGACAGGTAGTTTCATACAAGCCCCAAAGAATTTTTAAGTCCAAATCATTAAAAATAGTTTTTAGATCCATTTTTAATTCTTCTTCAGTAAATTTGGGTACTTTTACTAAAAATTTCAATCGAGCTTTAGCTCTACTAATTCTATGTGAGACACCTCCTTGAGTAAGTCTTAAAATTTTAGCAATTTGTTTTTGTTCTTTTCTTAAAATGTAATACATTATGATAAGATCGTATTCTTTTTTAGGGAGCATTTCTAAGTATGGTTCTAAATCTTTAAAAGTATATGGAAAACTATCCTCTAAATATCCCATTTTATTTTCATTCGAGAATCGATTTTCCAACTCGCTAGAATCTATACTTTTTATATAGATCGACATGAATTACCCCCATTTGAAATTAGTTTAATTTTTAATTAAAAATACATAATGATTTGCTTCATTCAGTTTGGAAAATAATTGTTCTTTCTGTACTGCTCTAGTTAAACAAGTTGATAGTCGTAATTTTTCTTTTTCTTCTAATGTCAAATGGTGGATAATCTCTTTTCTAGTCAAACCTTTTGAAAATTCTCTCAATAACTCAAGCACCTTCTCTTGTAAAGAGTCTTTATTTTTTTCCTCTTTGCTTAAATTCTTTAAATTCACAATTGGAATTCTTGGAACAATTATATTCATACATTTTAACTCAATAGCTAAATCTGCTTCTTTTTCTTTCTTATAATACTCCGATACAGTAGCTTCTAAATTTCTATACTTTCCATCTAAAATTTTTACTTTATCTCCTATTTTTATTAAAGGTCTTATTAAACGGGTCATTTGCCTTTTCATTTTTTTTATTTGTTCTTCAGGAAGTAAATGCATTTTTTTATTAACTACTAAAGGACCAATGAAATAAGGACTTTGTGTCAGACGACTATAAGCATTTAGATTACTTTCTATATATTCTATAAAAATATATCCCTTAAAAAGGAAAATTTTGTTATCATAGTTTTTAGTTTTGTCATAATAAAGAGGCAAAAAATAAGTGGGTCCTACTAATCTTTTAAGAAGATTTTCAATAATAAAAGGTTCTTCTTCTAAAATGATCTCTCCTTTTTCACTCAATTGCATTATTATCCAATTCTTAGTAGTATTATTATTATGTGTGAAATTTGAAGTCATATTCAAGATGTTGACCTTTTTGAATTAATAAAAGTTTTTATATCTTTTTTAGACAAATTTGATTTAAAATCTTTTGTCTTTTTTAATTCTACAGTCGAAAGTGAATTTACTGAATTGGAATTTTTGCTTCTCTCCATCATCATTGCTAGAGATTCAGAATAAGATTTATATCTATTTAAAATAGCAGATGTTTTTTCTATATTTTCAGGTTCCTCCTTTTTATTTATTTGTTTATTTTCAATTTTAGGCAAAGCAATTATAGGCATCTCTTTAAATTGTATGCAACATCCATTCAATTTTTTATGCAAAATCATTAAATCTGCTTCTAAATTTAATGCATCAGCAGAATGAGTATAATTCAAAATATCATCTAATATTTTTGAAATCTCTTCCCCGTAATAATTTTGTAATTGCTTACCTAAATTTAATTCTTCTGGATTATTAAAAGTATCTACCCCAAAATTTAATTTATAAATTTTTATAAGAGTTTCTACTAATCCCTTGTAAATATCAGGAATACTTCTTTTTAAAATTAAATTATAGAGAATATTAGACATCTCCAAAAAATTATCTTTTAAATGTAATAGTATTTTCAGATACTCTATTTGGGTAGACAAATTAAAATAATTAGAAACGACAGAATCAGTAATTTCCCCAAAATTAGATAAATAGTCTAAATGTTTCAAAGCATCTCGAACATGGGGAGCATCTATAGAAGCTATAGTTTTTAAAGAATTTTCTGTATAGAGTATATTTTCTTTTTGACAAACTAATTTTAATCTATTAAAAATAGATTCTTTAGAAATTTGATTTAAATTGAATTCGAAGCATCTTGATCTTACAGCTTCATTCATATTTTCGGGAGCAGTAGTACAAAAAATATAAATTTGATTATCTATATTGTCCTCCAACTGCTTTAAAAGAGCTTCATTACCCATTCTACTAATAGAATGACACTCATCAATAACTAAGACTCTATTTTTATACCCGCCCAGAACTCTAAAATTAGCATCATTTCGCAGTTTTCTTATATCCTCTACTCCGCCATTACTAGCAGCATCGATCTCTGTATAAGCAGGATTAGACCCTTCTAGGAAGGTTCTACAACTAGTACACTCATTACAAGGTTCTATATCTGGAGTCAAATGCTCACATAATATAGCTCGTCCAAAAATTCTAGCTAAAGAAGTCTTCCCCGTTCCAAAACATCCCCCAAACATAAAAGGCATTGAAAATTTATTCGCTTTCAACAAACCTTTTAAAACTCTTATAATCCCTTCTTGATCTAAAATGTCTTTAAAAATTAATGGACGATATTTCTGAGTAAGTGCGTAAATCCCCATTTTCAGTCCTAAATTAATAGATTATCTCGTAGAAAGTACGTAACGATAATTTTCTTTATCAAAAATTAAGCATTTGTTTTCAATGACTTTAAAATTTACTATAGAAGCAGATTCTGTGGAAAGATAATCTAAAATAAAATCAATATTACAATCAAAAGTAGCGTTTATTTCAGATTGTATATTTAAAGATTCTTTACCTTTATTTAAATTATTTAAAGTAGATAAATTCATTTTATTATTATTTATGCTTATAGATCCCACTCTTTTTATTTTATCAGAGATGAGTTTAATTCTTTTTAAAGAATCAATAAAATTATTTTTGTCTACAGTTATTGTTTTAACATTATCAAAAGAATCTTTCAGGTAAGCATAAATATCAGGATATTTAGCATTAGTTAAATTAGTTTGAAAAATTAAGTTGCCTCCAAAATCTATTTCTGGTTTGAAATAAATTTTATAAGAATTTTCGTTATAAAGTAAGGTGGAGGGTTCTAATTTAATTAATTCTAATACCGAACTTTTAGGAATAATAAATTGTAAAGAATCCTCTGTCTCAATTTTAGCACTAACACAACTTAATCTAATCCTATCAGTAGCAACTAATCTTAATCCTGCATAAGAATTTTTATTTATATCCATACAAAGACTGTTCAAATCCATCATCTTTAAATCATCAGATATTGAAAAAGCTACATTTTTTAACAATGTAGAAAAATTAGAAGGTAGTTTAATTTCTTTTAAATTTTCGGGGATCTCTATTTTAGGATAATCAGATACTCTACCCGAAACAGTTTCCCATTCATAATTATCTGAAATTAATTTTATTTCTAATGTACTAGGATTAAAATCTAAAGTGATCTCTTCTTTATCTAAAGATCCTATTAATCCTAATAGAATCAAACCCGGCAAAGTAAAGGAAAAATCTTCTTCATTCTCTATATTATCAGTCCAAATCGTAGCTATCTGTGCGTTAGTGGACTTAATAGTAAGCATTTTATTTTTTATTTCAAATAAGAAATGGTCTAATAAAATATTTATTTTAGAATCCCCTAACCCAATTCGCATCAAAGTCAAAATTCTCTTTAATTTAACTCTATCTAATTTTAATTGCATCCCTTATCTCCCCCATTTTCTTTTCTCGCTCCACATATTAAGCAAAATTAAAAGCACTATAATTAAAAATAATACAAAAAAAATGCCCAAAGAAATACCTAAAGTCTCCATTAAATAAATCATAAAAATTTTAAAAAAACCTAATTCACTCATTAATACCTCCTAAAAAATCTGTAACAAAAGTTTTTATCTTTTCTTGTATTTGTTGTATCCGATCCAAATTATCTAATATAGCTGTTTCCACAGATTCATGTTTAATTTTTTCAACCAATTTAACTGTCAAAATCAAATTTTTACTATTAAAACTAATTCTATAAGCATCTTCATCAATAAGCATAGTAGTACTTAATTTTTTAAATGATTTACTATTTTTTATAGATTCTATCTCTGATAAATAAAGCTCCAAAGTAGGTCCATTAAATTTAAAAAGAGTCTTATCCCCTGTATCTAATATTATATCATCATCAATTTCAAAATCTTTCTCTTTTTTCTCTAGTTTTTTCCATAACCACTCTAAAAAATTTTCTAATTGATCTTCCTCTAATCCCATATTAAATAAGGTAAGAGGAATATTATCAAAAGCATCAGAAAACAAAGCTAAAAAATTATCTATCACCTTAATATTTTTTGTATCTAAATATAACTTATAGTTAGATAAATCCCAAATCCAAGAAATTAAATTAGGTTTGGGGAAAGCTTTCATAATTAATTGAGCTTTACACTCTTCTTTTAAGATTTTTTTGTCCACTTTATTTAATTTTTCACCCTGACTCTTTTTTTCTCTTAATTTTTCTAGATATAATTTTTTTACTAGTACATTAGGCACCATTTTTTTATCGTAACGATATCCCCCGTAGATACATTTGTCTCCTATTGAATCTGCAAATTCAAAATTAGTTTTAAATATATCTTTTATGTCTATAAAACCGTGCCCGAACTCTTGTGCTGGGGTGAGTTCTCTAAATCTATTTTCAACCAACTTTTGATAAATATCTTTAGCTGTAATATTAACATCTTCAGACATCTCCAATATACAAACATTAAATGTACTTTTTAAATAAGACATAATCCTCTCCTCGTTTAAAAAAATCTTGTAATCTTATCTTCTATAATTAATTTTAATTCCTTCACTCCATTTTTTAAAATGGTCTCATTAATATCTTTATTCTTTAAAGGAATCGAATATAAATTTAAATCTTTACCTAAAAAATTTTTAATTTTTTCTATAGATTCTTGTCCTTTTTCATCCATATCAAAAATTAAAATTACTTTTTTTGCATATCTTCTTAACCACATTGCTTGTAATTTATTTAAATTAGCAGTTAAAGAAGAAATACAATTGGGATATATCTTCAACAAAGATAAACAATCAAATATTCCCTCAGTTAAAAATATCGTTTTTTCTTTCCAAATATCTTCTAATGTATAAGGCACCCCAAAAAAACATGCAGAATATTTACTTCTATTCAAATAAAATTTCTTATATCTAATCTCATTAGAGAACAAATTAGAATCTTTAAGAAGGTGTATATATTGGGGTAGTAGAACACTCATAGATTTTTGATCCAATGCCCTAGTCTCAATACCCTTTATACTTTCTAATTCATCGTAAATAGGAAAAATTATTCTTTGCGCTACAAATTTGCCTTTATACCCCAACCATTTATTAAAATTTTCCTCATCTTCATTTTGGGGAGATTTCAAATTATCAAAGCTAGTACCTAAATATCCTATTTGATATTTTTTAATTTCATCAAAAGATATCCCTCTAGATACTAAATATGCTAACGCTAAGCGAGAGTTTTTTTGTAGTAAATTAGAATGACATTTCTTGACCACTTCATTCAAGAATAAAGATTCCTCACCCATTAGTTTAAGATACTATATAGATTTTAAAAATACAATAAAAAATTCATATGAATTTTTCAAACGATGTCTTGGATAATAGTATCATATCCTTTGCGAGACAATTCGACTATAAGTTGAGTTTTTAACTCCCTTATTAATAATTTATAAACCTCGCCATTCATGATCTCTTTAATCAACCAATTATTTAGATAATCTAATATGCTATTAACAATATCATTTTCTTCTTTTGTGCATTCCTCTAAAGCTTGATAAGTACCTCTTTTCTTTTTTTTAACTAAAACTCCAGTCATTCTTTCTTTTAATTGATATTTAGATGCTTCATTTTTTACTATGTTTTCTAATATAATTCTCATTTCTTTTTCATCCCCCGTTCCTTACATCCCTCACTACAATATTTTGCCCAGCGTCCCTTATGTGCAAAAAAACTATTGCAAATAGGACATCTTTTAATTATATTCACTCCAAAATAATTAAAGGTCATAATAAAATTATAACAGACAATAGATTCAAACCATCGTCCTTCAGAATTTTTTATTTTTATTTTTCTTATTTCTTCTTTAGCTAAATATGTCACACTTTCTTCTACATATTTAAAAGCATTATTTAACCATATTAAAAATTCTTCACTTATATTTTGAAAAGCAATTGTTTTAATAACATATTCTTTAAAATTTTTTTGAAAATCTGTAAGAGAATTTAAATAAAAATCATCTAAATTTTTAATTTTTTCTTTTACAATTTGTCTACTAAAAATATCATCCTCAAATAAATTTTCCATCCAAAACTCAATGCTATATTTATCTCCCTTCCAATTTAAAAATTTTATAAATAAGGGATTATAATTAAGCTTGTTGGTCTTTATTTTTGGTTTCATTTAAGATAGTCTCTAGCATTCGTTTATGTTCGGGGGTTAAATTTTCGGGCAGATATAATTTAAATTTGACAATATGATCTCCCCCCAATCCTCCATCTTTTAAAATATAATTAAAATTCTCAACTTGATTAGGAGATATCTCTAGGTCTATTATGCCTTGAGGTGTTTTTACGGGGATAATCCCTCCCATAATTCCTTGAAATACATTTAATTGTTCTTCTGATTCTATAATTTTACCTTTTACTTTAAAAACATTATCTAAAAGAATATTTATTTTTATAACTAAATCAATATTTTCATAAAAATCTTTATAAAAAAACATTTGATTTTGATATATTTTTTCAGGAAAAGTAAAAATTTCTTTTTTATTTTTCTTTATAAAACCTACCCCGTTACATATTCTGCATTCTTTTCGAGTTATAATGCTACAATTTGTACAGGGAACATCTAAAAAAATATTTAAAGTTTTTTTAAAACCATAAAAAGCTTCTTCAAAAGATATATCTAAATTTAAAAATTGTTTAGCTTTTACTTTTTTATTGGAACGAAATATTTCTGAAAACATTTCAGAAAATAAATTATTGAGATATTCCTTTCCAGTATTAGGTTCGTGGTTTTTAGAAAGAAAATCGTAAGCTTCATTAATTAATTTGAAATATTCTTCTTCCCCAGGATTTATATCAGGATGAAATTGTAAAGCTAATTTTTTATATGCTTTTTTAATATCTTCTAAGGAAGAACTGGGAGTTACATTTAAAATTTTATAATAATCATTAATCATCAGTCACATTCTAAATCTCTTAAAAATTTCTCTTTATTAAATTTTCCTTCTTTCCATCTTTCAGAATTTATATAGATACGACATATGTGCCCTGCTGGGACTTTATAATAAAAATAGTCGCCTTGTTGTCCTACTAATTCATAGCCCATATAGTCACAAAAATCTTTTCTATATCCCGTAACGGGAATGGAAGCAAATCTTCGGGTTTCCATTGTTATCCAGCTACAAAAACTCGAACTGTTGCATCATTATTTGTAGAATTGTTAAAATAAATTTTTTCTACAAAAAGTTCGCCTCGAATTAAATGAAAATCATTAGGAATACTTCCCCTAATACTTCTCGCGTCATTACCAAAAGCGTTAAACTTAACCCAAACATCTGATCCCGTTGCGTCAATTTTAATCTCTTTAGCTGGACGTCCTAATAAAGTAGTAACATTTAAATACCTATTTACATCCCATCCAGACATAGGCCATAAATCAAATTCAAAATTTCTATAAACTATATTGACGGGTTGTCCTGCTTCATCTACATAGTAATCATCTCCATAAGGAACACTGTGTAAATTATCTACTTCTAATGCAGACTCTACGTTATTTTCATCTATAGAAGTAAGCAAAAAATAATAGGGATCATATTTATCTATTCCCATTAAAGTACGGGGTATTTTAAGATATACTGATCCTGGAGTAATTGCGTTAGCTGAATTGGAGATGCCAGACCAAATTTTAGTAAATGATCCTGGGAGTACTAATCCACTATTTGGGGGGATAAAATTTATTAAAGTAGAAGGGGACCCATATAAGTTCCATTTTTTAATGTTAGAGTTTGGAGAAGCTTTCCAAAATAATTCAATATTTCCTTCATCTAGACTAAATGTATTAATTGTAGGTAATGCCATTCTGTGTAACTCCAAGTTTTATTATGCAAAAATCAAAATAAGTTAAATTATTAATTAATTATTGACTTGACCTCCTTTGTTCATTTATTATTTAGAAGAAGCTAACTTTTTTGCTTCATAGGTTTCCTCCCTCCCATCTCATATTTCAGGGATGGGAGGTTTTTTACTTATCAAATTTTTAATATTTTTAAATAGATGAAATGGTCTTAAATACATAGTTTTAATTACTTTGAATCCTTTATTTTTTAAAATTTTTTTAATTCCTTTTATCTTTCCGGCGCAGAAAACCTCGTCCTTTAGGGAGGGGTAATTGACTCTTCATTATTTATACCATTTTTTTTCAAATGCTTCTCTAATCTCATCATCTATTTCATTTCCTGCAATTTCATCATCTTTTAAATGCATTTTTTCCCACATCTCTTGTATCATCTCAACTTCAGCATACTCGCCTTCAAAACATCTGTTATCGTTACAATGCAAACTATCCGGAGTTAATTTGGTTGAAGGATGCAAAAAACGAATCACTCCACTCGGCACTTCTGCTACATACTGAGAAATTTCATGTATTGCTTTTCTTTGAGCACTTTCCATATTTTCAGCATCTACTTCAATATCAGCACTCATTTTCCAAATTACTTGTATTGTGTATTTCATAAAAATTTCTCTTCAAATCTTAATAATATTTCTACAAGTTCAGGAAGCAATCTTTCTAAACATTTCTTTCTTATTCCATCAGGGATTTCATATTCAGCTTGAGCAATAGATCCTGCGATCGCTGCTAAAGTATCACTATCTCCACCTAAAGAGATTGCTTTCCTTATACAATCTTCAAAATCATTAGATTCGAGATAAGCTATAATTGCTTCGGGGACAGTGCCCTGACAAGACGCATCAAAGCTATATAAAGGTCTAATTTCGTCTAAGGTACGATTAAGATTATATCCAAATAAATCTATTATTTTTTCTTTTAAAGTTTTTTTATCTGTTTTGTTTCTTACCAAATAAATAGCTGCAGCAGTAGCTTGTGCTCCTTTAATGCCTTCAGGATGATTGTGGGAGCATTCTGCACTTCTCTTAGCTAAATTCATAGTCTCATCAAAAGAGTTACAACACCACCCTACTGGGCTTACTCTCATAGCACTTCCATTTCCCCAACTATTATATGGTATTTTTCTATGATTTTCTGCCCATTGTTCAAATCCTGAACCATATCCGTAACGGGGATATTTCATATAAAAATTTTGATATGCCATAGAAAAAGAGTAATTATTTAAAATAGCATCTGCTGTAGCTACAGTAAGAATAGAATCATCTGTAATTTGACTATATTTTTGAAAAAGTTCAAAAGATGTTGTTTTAATATTATTCCATTCGTATGGAGATCCTATTATATCTCCTGCAATTGCGCCTAACATAAAAATCTCCTATATTGATAAAAGAATTTCAAAAAATAAATTTTTATTACAGTCAATACTTATAAAAGTATTAGTTCCTTTTTTTAATTTAGATCCCCATTCGCCTTTTTCCCTATAAACTTCCACTTCTTCAAAAGAACAAATATCATTATTTAAAGCTACTGTTGCTGCTAAAGGATCATGTAATTTTTTATGATCATTTTTTTGTAAATATATTTCCATAATCTTATAAAAAAGTTCCATACCTTTAGTGAAAGGAATAAAACTATTATGATGAGATTTATCATAATAAACATCGTGGCAAACATTTTTTGATACTAATAATATTTTCTTAATACGATCACTACTTAATAAAGCTAAAGCAGCTTGAGGATCTCCATTAAAATTAAAAGTAGGACATGTAACCTTTCCTTTAAATTTTTTCAAAATAAGATGTTCTGGGACTACTCCTACTCCAGCAAAGCCTCCTTGTCCCACCCAACAAGCAATTGATTTTTTACTAAGTTTAAGAAATTTTCCAAGATTTTTAAGAGGCGCTCCAGTCACTACTATAGTATCTTCTTCTAAATTATCTTCAATAACTCTCCATCCTTCTCCGTCCGCTTCTTCTTCTATAAAATCCATAATTTTATTATAAAAAGTGGAGACACATTGTTTAGGGTGATCTATATTAAAAGCTCCTACAGGTACAGGTACATGTGCATGATCTAATAGTCTCAAAGTACTTTTCACTAAACCTATTTGCAATTTAGTACCTGGAGTTATTGTAACTGCTTTTAAATCTATTTCTTTATGCGAACAAAGCCAGCAAAGTGTGAGTAAATCATCAGGATCTGCTGTTTCCATATCAAAAATTATTTTTTTCATTTTATTTTCTACTAATCCTTAACACAAATGACATCTTCACCATGATCCCTATTTAGGGACTGAAGCACATAGCCCCTTTTTGATTATATAATCAACAGTGTCCTCCAGAGAATTATATACGGGAATATGATACTCTTTAGCTTTATATTCTAAATACCTCATATGTTCAGCTTCTTTTGGAAAACCTAGTATAACTTTATTAGATTTCATCCATTCCCCAAACTCTACATTCGTTGTCAATCCAGGAAGAGTTTGCATATTTCGAGGTATCCAAAACATTATATAATTAGATTTGTCTAAATATTCCTCTTCCCATCTAATTTGTTTTTCATAATATCCTTGAAAGGGTTCAGGAATAAAAAGAGTACCCTCAAAATTTTTATTAGAAAATAATTTAATAGTTTCTTCTCTCCAAGGAGTAAAATCTTTAGGATTATTTCTAAGAGTAGGACCAGCTAAAAAAATGGTAGGTTTTGTATGCGTAATAGGAAAAACGTGTTTAGGAGTTATTATTTTCATATCAATCCTATAATTTTATAGATAAATTTTACTTGAGTTGGACTAAACATCCATCGAACATTAATATTTTTATCTGCCCAATCTTTCGCACTATATCTTTCCGAATTTTTATCTTTATTTTTTTCTTCATTCATAGCGGTCCAATCCGCTACCATTTGAGCAACGTGAGTAAGAGGCATCTTAGTAGCGTTTACCATTTTTTCTGGAGCAGAATCTCTATCTTTAGGATTAATACTCTCAAGGGTTGCAGTATCATCCCAAAATTCAGGATGATGTTTGTTGTGTTTAACATGATGAAAAGTTGCTATAAGCATATTTTCTTCAATTTCTTTTGAAGGAGTGTAAATTTTTCCCTCATCTTTTAATTTATTTTTCCAATTTACGTGAAGGTATGGAGTATACTCAGGTTCTTCAAATTTACTTTTGTCATGTGAATCTCTTTTTAAAAGATCATTATCAATTTCAGGAAAATGTAAATCTGCAATTTTGTCTAAATATTTATTTACCAAATTAATGTGATATTGAGTTCTTTTCTTAAAATGTTTTTTCATTTTAGTATCGTCTGCACTTAATATTTTTCTTACTATTTCTTTAATCTTTTCCATAAAATTTCCTTATTGTATCTCTTCCCACTTACTCTCAATAAAATAAGTTGACCATTGTTTATTCATATTTTTAATTTATTTAAAATATATTCTTCTAAATTATTTTTTTCAGTATAAGGAATTCGTATTAATTTAACTCCATTTTCTACACATTTATTATTTTTAAAAGAATCATTTTCTTTTTGTTTTTCTAAATAATTATCATTTTTAAAATGACCTTTAAAATGAAATTCTCCATCATATTCAAAAGCTATTTTTAAATTTTCATTATAACCATCTAATTCTAAACCCTCCAACCATTTTGGTCTTTTTGTAGGAAAAGGAACTTTAAAAATATTTATAAAAATAATTCTAACTTTATTTTCAGTTTTTTTATAACAATTTGGGCATCCTGTATTACCTAAATTTCTACTACTAGGAGAAGTTTGATAGCTATGTCCTTTTTCACACAACCACCATACTTTTTTTCCAGAACCAAAAACAATATCTTTTGGAGTTAAAAGATTATTTTTAGTAGGATGCCATTCTTTTGCTATTTCAGGAAATTTTGTTTCTAAACAATTATTTTCATCCACTTTTACATTAATACAATAAGGACATCTTGTTTTTGAATAATATTTATGATCTATTCTTGCTTGATAAGAATGACCTTTTTCACATAACCACCAAGCTATTTTTCTACTTCCACGCATAATATTTTTTGGATTTAATTTATTTTTGTTAGGATGCCATTCCTTCATTAATTGAGAATCATTTGCTAAAGAATTTTCTTCTGTAACTCTATGTCCACTACAATAAGGACAGCCTAGTTTTGAATTTACTCTATGAGATATTCTTAATTTATAAGAATGTCCCTTTTCACATAACCACCAAACTTCTTTTTTCATACCAAAAGAAACATCTTTTAGTGTCAAATCTTCATTTTTAGTAGGATGCCAAAATTTACAAATATCTGGATGAGTCTCTAATAAAGATTTATTGAATCTCATTCCAAATTCCTTTTTCAAAAAAAGTATGAAATTGAAATGCTACATTTTCCCATGTAAATCGAGTTATTCTTTCGAAACTTTTTTCGCTCCATTCTTTATAATACTCTTTATCTGTTAGAAGTTTTTCAGATTCAAATAAAAATTTATCTAAATATTCTTTTGATCTATTATAAAACCAAGATCCATCATAAGGAACTAAAATACCAGATTGTTTCACAGTATCACGCAAACCCCAATAATTTGAAGTAATAATTGGTAATGAAGATGCCATTGCTTCTAATGCACTGATACAAAATGTTTCGGAAAAATGGGTTGGAAAAAACCAATAAGAAGAAGATTGATATTCTTTAGCTAAAGTTTGTTGGTCTACTTTTCCTTTAAAAATTATATCTTTTTGTTTTAATCCTTTTTGTACTCTATCAAATAATTCAATTTCCCAATCAGGTAATTGATTATTTTCTTTTTTCCATTTTATAGCTTCTATCCATCCTTCAATACCATAAAAAACATATAATTTTAATTTTGGATCAATTTTTTTTAATTTAGGAAAAATATCTAAAGCTAATACATCAAAACCTCGATCCAAACTAGAAGAATAGATTAATTTATGGGGATTCTTTTTTACTTTTTTAGAAAATCTCGATAAATCTAAACCATTAGCTGATATTAAAATTTGTTCTTGAGGAATATTATGATAAGAACTTAAATATTTTTTATGCTCAGTAGATAAAGCTAGATATTTATCCACTTTATCTTTAAAAACATTATTCTTATCCCCCTTAATAAATACATCATGAGCTAACAAAAATTTTAATTTTGCTTTTATTTCATATTGAAAAGGATAAGACCATCTACTTGAAACAAAAAAATCTATATTATTATTTTTAATATAATTTAAAAAATTATTATGATTTATATATTCTACATTATCATTTTTATAATCAAAATGCTGATTAGAACAATTATTAAAAACTTTTACATTATAACCTAATTTTGCCATCTCTCTTGCTATATTAATTGTATGAGTTTCACTACCTCCAATCCCTTGTTCTAAAGCTCTTTCATCCCAAAAAATAGAATCAAATCCAGTAAAAATTACAAAACTAGGTTTATCTTTAAAACCACTATCATCATCTATCATCACTAAATCTTTAGTTTGTCCTCTAAGCGGTTTATTCCACTTACTGTTAAAATATTCTAAATTATGTTTACAGTCTTCATCATGTTTTAAACCTAATTCCTGATGTTTTCTTTTTCTGGAAACTCCTCCAAAATGAAAGCAATAACTAGAGAATATTTGGTGAAATTTTTTACCTTTTTCTTTTGCTCTAATGCAGATATCAAGATCTTCCCTGTCATAAATATAATTTTCATCCATATAACCGACATCTTCAAAGAATTTTCTAGTCATCATCACAGCAAAGAATGCTAACCAGTCCCGAGATATAATCTCTTTCCTAATTACTTCAATAGTATAAATATCTGGAATTATCTCCCTAACTTGCTCTAGAGTCATCGCGGGTACTAATTTTATACCTTTAACAGTATAAGCGTAATCAGTCTGAAATCCCAAATTACAATTAGAATCAGGACCTACCACTGTATTATCATCTACATTTTTAGCTAATTCTTCTATCGTATTTTTAGAAATAATTACATCATCATTTAGTATGACTATCTTTTCATTCTTAGAATTCTTTACCCCTACATTACAACTTTCACTAAAATTTAAAGCTCTTTTTGGTTTTAAAATTATTATTTTTTTTATCATAAGTCTCTCACTTCATAGGGCAATTGATATTTTTTTGCTATTTCTTCTACAGAATTATCATCTCCATTATCTACAATGTACACTTCTTCTAACATAGAACTATTAGAAAAAGATTTTAAACATTCCTCTAAAATTTCTTTATTATTTTTAGTTGGAATTATTACATCTATTATTTCTTTTGAAATTGATTTATCTAAGGATAATAGAACATTTAACCACTGCTCAGATATATTTTCTAAACTATATTCTTTCGCTTTTTTAAATCCATTACTTGCTAATTTTTTACGTAAAAAACTATCATCTCTTAATCGAAGTAAATCTTTTCTCCATTCAGCATCCATTCCTGAGCTAAGAATTAGTCCATTTATATTATTAGCTACTATAGATTTATAAGCTGGTAATGGTTCACAAATAATTGGTTTCTTTAATGCTAACGCTTGAGTCAATCTATTATTAGACTTACAGGGCTGTCGCTTATAATTAGCCGGCACTATAATTATATCTGCCTTTTTTAATTCTTCATAAACAGTATCTAAATTCCAAGGAATATCTGCGTTAGGATGCTCATGAATAGTATATAATTTCATATTCAATTCATCTTCAATTATATATCGTAATTTTTCCGCTTGCCAAGAATGCCCTCCATACCCAAACCAAAAAATCTTCAAGTCATCATTACTCTTGTAAAATTTTTCATCTATTTCCAATTCTTCATAATATTCTACAGCATCTTCTATCGTGATAGTATTTGAATTATATAAAGCTGCTTTTTTTCTTAACTCCTCTGAACAACAAATTACTAAATCACTTTCTTTTATTATAGTTACTACATAAGGATATTCTAAAATATCTTCACTCAGATCGCAAATTACTTTCTTATTTTCTTCTTTTAATTTTCTAATAAGATTTATATCAAAATCATTAAAACTTTTCCCCACTACTACACAATCATAATAAAAAGCTGTCTCATAATTGCATAATTCTGAAATATATCCCTCTTTTTTTAATTGCTTACAAACATTTAAAGCACGAATTCTAATCGTTCCTGCTTTAGAATCATTAGGCACACACCATCCTAATTTTTTGTCAAATTTAGGAGGTAATATTTCTACTGGAGTTTCTAACTCTTTTATAGCTTCCTTTAAAGCATCTTGTAATATTTCTTGTTTAAGAGGAGCAACATTTGAATAAATTTCATAAATATTTTTCAAAACATTTACATCATCAAAAATAAAATCTTTGCCCATATTTGCTCTAAAAATATTTTTATTATTTATTACTCTAAGATCTTGGGGTTGATGTTTTAAAGCAATCTCATTATGTAAAGCTGCTTCTTTAATTTTACCCACATTATTGTAAGCTACACATAATTGCAAATGAGGCAACCAGGTATAATATTTTGGTTCTATTATATCTAAAATATGCTCAGGACGTTCCATATTAGACGCTATTTTATACCAATGAATCGCAAGTTTCCAATTACTCTCATCCATTGATAATTCACCTAACTTGCAATAAACATCTGATTTTTGAGACTCTATTTTTATCGCATCAAAACAATGATTTTTAGCTTTAAAAAAATCTTTTTCTGTCTGATAAATAGCAGCTAATTTTAAATGAGCATTATAAATATTTTCTATCCATGCTCCTTTCATACTAATGTATTTAGTTAGCAATTTTTTAGCTTTTTCCAATTGATTTACATCAAATAATTCTTTACCTAAATAATATATATTCCTAGCATTCGTGGGATCTTTTTTTACTATTTCTTCAAGCATGGGTAAATTTCTTTCAGAACTACAATGATTTCTATAATGATGTACTTCTATATCTACCTGTTTCATTTTTCCGTTAAGGGGCAAATATTCATGGATGGGTTGCTCCCATTTTAAATTTAATGATCTTCTAACTATTCTCTCTCTATAAAAACTACAAATAGAATTTCCTAATTCATCATGAGCATACTCATATCTCATTAAATATATATCATTTTCATGTAATTTAGGTTTTAATTCTAATAATTTTTTATAGTCTTCGGGTTTAATTACGTCATCCGCATCTAACCAAAGTTGAAAATCCATAGTAGCTTTAGAAAAAGAGAAATTTCTAGCAGCACTAAAATCATTAATCCATTTAAAATGATATATTTTATCAGTATATTTTTTTAAAATAGAAATCGTGGAATCAGTTGATCCTGTATCACAACATATAATTTCATCAAATAAAGGACCTTTAACTGATTCTAAAAGATTTCCTATATTTTTTTCTTCATCTTTACAAATTAAGCACAGACTTAAAGTATTACTCATTTAATTCCCCATAAATAAATATTTTTCTAATATTTTTTATTTATTATACAAACAATAATAAAGGAGTTGAAATGCAGTGTGGAATTTGTGGAAATATTTTTGAAGAATCAGAAATGACTACGGTTACTCCCTCCCAATATTTGGGAAAGGATTATCCTAACATTACTTCTTTTTGTCCTGTTTGTTTTAGAAAATTTTTAGTTAAAGCACAAAGTATTTATAATAATGCTGAACAAATAAAAAATGAAAATTTAAAAGATTTAGTAAATCATTGAAGAGGTTTTTCTGATATTGTGAGCATTCTTCTCATATAAGATCTTGTATCTTTTCTTATTTTCAACAAAAGACCTCTTGTGTGTATAGCTATTTCGTCTTTATTTAATTTTTCTGTACTATTTTTAACAAAATCTACAACTTGATCAGTTATAGAATTTTTATCTTCAAATGCTAAATCTTTAAGACTTGCTAACATATAGTTTTTATATTTATATAATTCTTTTGTAAAATCTTGACGGGGAATTCCAGTTGGAGAATAATGTCTTAAAGCATAATCTCCTGCTGATATTAAAGAGATTGCATCTAATTGTCGAAAATAAGAGCCTAATAAAGCAGCATATCCTCTAGATAATTCTTCTTTTATTATTTTTCTCATTTCACTTTCTTGTATTTGCTCAGGTTTATCCTTATCCTTATTTTTATCTTTCATAGGATCAGGAGTCTGAGCTAAATACGTAAATGCTACTTTAAAGGCTCTATCTTTCATTATATTTCTTTTTTTTAACTAATAATTGGACTACCACCAGCATTAGTATATCTAGCAGATCCACCTTGTCCATATGGATTATTACCAGAGTCACTTGATCCTAGAGCACCTACAAATTGTTGATAATTAGATTTTCCATCAATTATATCTGAACAACTTAATTCACATGTCTCTTGTACTATTGCTGTATCAGAAGTAAATGATGAACTATAACTAGTCATCCAACATGCTTCATAAAAAGTAAGAAGCGCTTGTAATCCAGGCTCAGAAGATTGGCGCACTCCCTGTGCTCCATTTAAGTTTTGGGTCGCTATCTCAGAAAAAACTATCTCTTGTTTAATGTCAAAGGGCCAACGGTGATGTTTCAGTGCTCTTACTAAACCATCTGTCCCAGCAGTATAACCAAAAACTTGCATTAAAAGAGATAAGTACAATGCTGTTCTTGTTACTGAAATAGTAATAGGATCAGATACGCCTGGAATTAATTCTGCGATTTGATCTCCATATCCAATTCCTCTTACGGGTTCTACTGCTCTATTATCACTAGGATCAAAAGTAGCTAAAACTCCAACTTGTAAAAATTTGTTATACCCAGCTGGTTTAGCATATATTTTATTTTTAGTTGACAAAACTGATCGGGTCTGTGGAGCCATTCCTGTGCGATAAATATATCCTTCACTTAGGTTCATATATCCTCCTATTTTTTTTTTTAAAATCTGAATAAGAGGAAATATTAATAAAATATTTAAAATTAAAGCTTGACTTAATTTTTTAAATTAAGATAATACACTATGACTAAAAAATCTACATTAGAAGAATTTAAAGCCAGATTACCTGAAAGAATGACAGTTCAGGAGATGTTTACAATTTCTTAGGTTTCCAAAAAATAAAAGAACTTCCTCCTGATTATAGTTATGTTTTTATAAAGAAAATAAAAAGAATATCTAAATCTTCATTAAGAAAAAATAAAAAAGAAAGAGAATCTACTCTAACAGAGCATCAATTAAGATTGAACCAAAAATTATATCGAATATATGATTGTGATAAAATAAGATGGGAGTATAATTTGATTTAAGAATTTAATTTCAAGATACTTAAAATATCACCCAATTCGCCTTTGATGACTAAATCTTCTGTTGCTTCAATTAATTTTTCTAATTTACCAGATGTAGAGGATTTGTATTCCTGGGATAATCTTTCTAGAGAGGACTTTGTTTTTTTTAAGAGGTCTTGTTTTTTTTCTTCTATTAAATCTAAGATTTTTTTATCTACTCCATTACCCTCATCATCTTCTTTCATAGAGGGAATTTTTTCTCTTTTTTCTAATTCTTTTATTTTATCTAATAGGGGATGTTTTTTATGTTCATCAATTTTTTCAATATGTTTTACACTATCAAATAAAGTTACTCTTATTTTATCTAAAGGCTCTATAGCTTCTTTAATTTTTAATTTTCCCCATCCCTTTTTCAATTTCATTATTAGACCCAATAACTCATTCTCTATTTCAGGCACTCTTTCATGTCCTCTTTGGTATTGATTTAAAAGATCTAAAACATCTTCTGTATATTTAAAATAAGAATCATAATAATTTCTTGGTTTTAATTCTTTTATTTTATTAATAGTTTCAATTATTTCTTTTGTAGGAGTAGATAAATCTGGCATTTCAGAACGAGGATGTATGATTGCTGGTCCTTGTTTTAAATGTCTTTTTTTATTTTTATAATCATGTAAATATTCTAAAATTCCAGGCATTCCCCCATAAGTTTTAGAAGCTAATAAAAGTTCATTAATCAAATCCATATTAAATAAATTTTTTAATTTTTTAATTAACTCTGCGACATCTTGGATTTTTTGCTTTTTTATTAAATTAATTAAATACTCTCTGTCTTTTAAATTAAATTCTTTTTTATCTTTATCTAACTCAGGTGTTTCTTCTTTTTTATCTTCAGGTTTTTTTACTTCAGAACTAGCAATTAAAGCTTTCTCTACAATTGCAATAGCTTCAGAAGAAGAGGACGCTCTTAAAAATACAGCTTTAATTTTAGAACAAATATTTTCAGGTAAAATAGCTTTTAATTCTGTTAATATTGCTTCTCTGCTAATAATAGCTTCTTTATTTTTATCTTGTATTTTGCGCCATTCATTTTTTATTGTATTTAATAATTCGGTATCTTTATTTTCGTCATAAAATTTATCAGACAATTCTTTCAATTTAGGAAGATGGGATTTTATTTCAAAATTTCCCTTTAATTTTTCTAAATTTGATTTAACTATATCCACATCTATTTTATTTAAAGAAACTTTTCCAAAATTTTTAGGAGGTTCTTCAAACGAACTCTGAGCATCAGATGTCATCCACACATTTTTTGACCAAATTAATCCAGATTGAGGATGAGTCTCCCCTTCTGTTTTTCCCTTATATGGGGGCAACGATTTTATAATTAGATTTATACGGGAAGTAAATGCAGCAAATAAAGACAATTCTCCCAATTTCTGAATAGCGTTTTCTAATACTTGATTCAAATTACTCATTTAAAAATCTCCCATTAATAAATAGATTTAACAACATTTCTAAAAATATTGATAAATTATTATTATAAGATTATAATAAAAGGAAAATTAGTTTTATGTACAACTCCATTTTAAGAGTAAATGACAAAGTAAAAAAAATAGATGATTTATATTTTAAAAATTATGGGGGAGCGAACTATACTAAAAATTATCAATTATATACAAAACCTGCTGAATATATAATTCAAGATCTTTTAGATAAAAATATTTACTTTCATACTCTTTTGGATATAGGATGTGCTAGTGGGGAATTAGTAAGAGACTTGAGACGTTTGGGGGTAGATGCTTATGGAATTGAAAATAATGAAGATATTTTGAAAAAATGTGTTGTACCTAAATATTGTTTACATTTAGATATGGATAATCTTGAACAATTACCCCTTACTAAATTTGATATAATTTATACTAATTCGATGATGTATTGTTTTCCTCAAAATGTGCTTAATACCCTTCAAAAGATGCATAATATCTGCCAGAAAGCAGTTTGTTTTTATAACCCATTCTTGAAGGAGTGCTCATTTAAAGACCCTTACAGGGTATTTCTAGCGTCTAGAATATGGTGGGAAAAGCAATTTGAGGAAGCTAACTTCAAATCTTTAGGTAAAGATGTGTATGCTAAAATCTATTTTGCAGAGAATAACTTAAATAGTTTGTAATAGGTCATCTTTTTTGTAGGCAAGCTCTTATGCTTCTTGTAAAAAGTTACGCCCACATCATCAACGATAAACATTCCTAATTTTTTATTTTTTTCAAAAATTGATACTGAAAAATTTAAAGCAGTTTCAATTTTTTTTGATGATCCTTTTATCTTTTTCATTTCAGTTCCTTTAAGATTTTAATCATAACTTCTGCTTCTTCTACAATAAAATATCTAATTGTTTCTTTGTTGTCTTTTTCAGAGGCATAAGGGCATACAATATCTTTAGAAGAACATTTTCGACTTAATCCAGCTAATGCTCCTCCAATTACTGATCCCTCTTTTCGACCTTTCTTTCTTTTGATATCTGGAAATAGATGTCTATTTTTTTCTATCAAAAAATCTATAATAGCATTACCTTTTTTCTCAAAAATGTTTATCAAAATATTTTTTTGTAAAGCAGTTAAAGCTAATTCTTCTATCAAAGAAGAAGCAGTCTTTTCTGTCCAATTTCTAATTTTCTTTTCTATTACAACATTTTGTGTTTTAAAATTTTCCAAATAAGAATCTAAATTCACAACAAACTTTTCATTGTTAGGAAGAAAATCAAAAAAGAAATTAGGATCATTTTTAGCCATTTCTAAAAGTTTATCTTTCCCTAAATGAGATTCTAATTTTTGATATACTTGTAATAAGGGATATATGCCTTCTAATTTTAAAACTCTGTTCATATCTTAACCTTTGAAAAAATTTTTACACTAAAAATAGTATAAAATAGATGACCAAATAAATCAAGGATGGATTCTATACCAAAAATTAATAGCTTTGCAAACTAACACATTCTTACCTTTAAAATATCTTATAACTTATTAAATTCACAGGAGTTTAATGTGATCTATTTCGCTTGTAAAATTAACAATGCGTACCATGAAAACCAAATATGCTTCTCATATCAAACTGTCACAAAAAAGAGGCATCCCTACTTATCTCACTTATGATCAGTTCTGGGAGCTGAAATTCGCTAATTGTTATTACTGTGATATTGAATTAAGATTTTTAGAGGATTATTGTAAAAGGTTAAACATAGAAACCCCGTGGATGACCTTAGATAGGCGCGATAATAATTTACCATATACTTTAAATAATACTGTAGCTGCGTGTTATTTGTGTAATAAAACAAAAGGCAATATTTTTACTGCTGAAGAGATGAGAGAAATAGGACAAAAATTTATTAAACCCAAATGGATGAAATTTTATGATGAAGTGGATGGGGATTTTAGCGGATGGATTATCAAGTGAATAATTAGTTATGAACGTTATACCAAATAAAACCAATTAAATCAACAAATTACTAAGTTTTTAGGAATATAAACAAATCTAGTTTCTACCTAAATTTCTTGACTTTATTCATCAAATATTTTATACTCTTAAATAGGAGCATAAAATGGAAAAGATCAAAGGTATTGAGACTAGAAAAAATAAAAAAGGCACTAGAATATATTTCAGAGTGTCCACCTCTATAAATGGTAAACTCATTAGAGGCGCATGGTGCGATTTTCTTGAGGACGCTCAGAAAGAATTGCAAAAATATTTAGATTTAAGAGTAGAACTCCCTAAGAGAAATCAACACACTAAAGTAAAAAATGATCTTAAAATAGAGCAATTTTTAAAAGAGTACTATGAGTAT